>Ga0316207_10000054_pt1 | contig 250523 bp, 263 predicted proteins | sample 6weekpyrite_MG_FD_204943 | JGI IMG/M metagenome (GOLD analysis project Ga0316207, IMG submission 204943) | Microbial mat bacterial communities from mineral coupon in-situ incubated in ocean water Damariscotta River, Maine, United States -... | ecosystem: Environmental > Aquatic > Marine >...
TAGTCTTCTTTTTCGCCTTTTTCTTGGCTACTTTTTTCTTGGCCTTTTTCTTAGTCTTCTTTTTCGCCTTTTTCTTGGCTACTTTTTTCTTGGCCTTTTTCTTAGTCTTCTTTTTCGCCTTTTTCTTGGCTACTTTTTTCTTGGCCTTTTTCTTAGTCTTCTTTTTCGCCTTTTTCTTAGTCTTCTTTTTCGCTACTTTCTTTTTCGCCTTTTTCTTGGCTACTTTTTTCTTTGTTTTCTTCTTAGCTACTTTCTTCTTAGTTACGCGTTTCTTCGTAACTTTTTTCTTTGCTGTCTTCTTCTTGGCTTTCTTCTTAGTCGCCATAACTTCCTCCACGGTAATTACCTAAAATGTATACACAGTTGAGTATAACCAACAATTTGGATATTGCTACTTTTTTTTTATGTTTACAAGCTGTTAAACACTTAGAATTAAGATGAAAGTAAACTTGAATGGAGTGATTGCGTAGGTTTATTTACAAAAAACATTTGAAAGTAGTAAAACAATCTTGCTATGAACATTTATTTAGTGCGCTGCAAGCCCCAGTGGGTAAGGTTTTGCTCGTGATGATTAAATTATCATGGTGTTTTCATACTGTTTTCATAGGATCAATTGCATATGGCTTTAAAAACATAGATTTTTTTTTAATATTGGTGCTATTTGTAAAATATTTTTAGTAAATGTATAAAATTTTTCTGTAAATATGCCAAATTGTAGAGTTGTAAGCTGTAATTATCTTTTTTTTGCTCCGTTTAAGTCACCGTATTGCTGTTATAGATCTATTTTTAGTTAGTAGAGCGTTTAAAAAAGCTTTTTATTAATGAATATTTTGAACATTAATGTTTGTATTTGGTGTGACTGATGCAATGAAGGTGTATCTGTTTACTTAAATTATTTAGAACTTGGAGATCTTTTTTGTATAGATAGATAGTTTGCATTGAGTAGCGCAAGGTAATATTGGGTGGGCAAATGAATTTTTCGTGTCTTGTCGTGTATAAGTTGAGTATGCGCAGTGGTGCATTATAGAATTTTTTTGTTGAGCGTTTCATTTTGCATGATTTAGGTTTTTGTATTTTTTTATAGTGCTTGTTTTTATGCCAGTGTTGGTAGATGTATTTTTTTATAAAAAAATTGAATTTCAACGAGGTTCGTACATGTTGTTGTTTTTATGCAACAGAATATTAGGTGGTTGTAAATAAGCGGATTTGTAGTGAAAGCTTGCAATACGTGTGGATTTTATATTATAAAGGACGGCCGGCTTAGTGCTGGGGCTTCCATAAAATAATGAATAAAAATTCAAGGGAGCATCAAGGCCACGCAGATGGCTACTAGGAGGAGATGAGCAATGAGAAGAAGAAAACCTGATTTATTGTTAGTGCTGGCTGTCATTATTGGTTTTGGCGTTGTAGCGACGAGCTATGCGCTAGATTTAGGGGAACAGCCATCAGTGGCGGTACAAAGCAAATTATAAACCGTAAAATCTTAGCTACGGTATGAAAAGGCTCCTTTGTGGAGCTTTTTTTTGCCCTGACCTATCGAAGATAGGTAGGGCACGTATGATGATACCGGTAGGTATCTATACGCATCCTGAATTCCTACTATTGTTCGGCACAACAAAAGCCAGGTTCGACCTTCTTCAATAAATTTAGAACCCTTGATAGCCGCATTCGGTAAACGCGCCATCCAAAGGGACATCCCATATTTGTGCTGGTAATTGCGTTACTTGCTGGAAGGCGTAGCCAGTACCAATGAATCGAGTGTGTTGCCAGTGTTGCTGACGACGAAGAAACCCAAAGCTGCGATCATAATATCCTCCGCCCATCCCCATTCTGTTGCCGTGTTCGTCGAAGGCCACCATAGGTGCTAATACCAGATCAATTTGGTGTGGGCTACGTATTTCTCGTTTAGTCACGACAGGTTCAGGAATACCAAATCGGTTGTTTTTCATGAACGAATCAGCCGTATAAGGTGCAAATGAGAGTTTTTTTCCATACCTGCTTAGTACAGGAAGATAGCAGTGTTTACCACGTTGCCAAGCGGCGTGAAATACAGAGCTGAGATCGATTTCCCCATCATTACTTAAATAAATAGCGATGTGTCGCGCCTTCATGAAGAGTGGGCTACGTAAAATCTCATTGCTGATTAAAGCTGCGGCCTGTTGGCGTTCATGTAAATCTACATTACGACGCTGTTGGCGCATTTGGGAACGAATTGATTTGTTATTCATAGTAAGGAGGCATCCTCCACTTGTGCCGATGTGTTCCGTTGTCCCTGAACCAGAGGTTCAAGTGGGGAAACTGGGCTGGTCGTTAGGCTTTCCGCTAGCAGCGGACTTGCACACGGGCCATTCACTGTGTCTCTCCGAGGCAAAATACTAGGCTCAAGAAAATACCAGGTTCACTGTCGAACACAGCAGAGGATGCCAAAGCTGTTAGTGATAATCCTAACGGAAAATGAGAGTAACGAGAAATAATATTTATAGAATAGTGGTTAATTATCGGAATAGTTCTTGCTTATGCTTACAGTTCAAGTTGTTTATTGCGTGTGAGCGCCGTTTCAATCTTTTCTTGTAGTGATTGAATACGGTTGCCCATCGATTTCACGTATTTCTCACGACCTGACTTCTGTGCAAGTAATTCATGGGTTAGGTTAAGTGCGGCCATAATCGCAATGCGATCTTGCCCAACTACCCCTCCATCACGTATTTCTTTCATTTTACTGTCAAGAAAGTGTGCCGAGGCAAGTAATGCATCATGCTCTTCTTCTGGACATGCAATACGAAATTCTTTGTCGAGAATGTGAATAGTAACGGCGACGTTGTCATCACTCATGGTTTGATTCCATTGCCTTGAGGCGATTAATCATGGCTTCAACACGAATTCGTGCCGTTTCAGTCTTCTCGACAAGCTTCGCGCGCTCGCTGACAAGGTTGTCTTGGTGTTGGCGAAGGGAGTTATTTTCATCTTTCAGCGTAGCGCAGGTTTGTATAAGTTCCTCAACGCGGGCTTCAAGCTGCTTTAATTCAAGCTCTTCTGATTGGTTATTATGCTCGTCCATGCCCCAACTATAGAGCGAAGCACCCCATAGGGTCAACGCTCTGTTGTATTTGCGTGGTATGAAGGATTTTATGCTGGCCGTAGAAAGGCGCATAATATGGTTAGATGGTGGCCGTAATGGCCTTATTTAGAATTAATTAGGACTAACATAAGATGGGTAACCACCAAGAATTACCAGCTTACAGTGAAATTGATGAATTACTTAAGCAAAGTGGTGCGATGCAAGAACCAGCAGAATGCCATGGTTTGTTGAGCGCCTTGTTGTGTGGGAGTAATGATGCCATTTCGGTCTGGATGTCTGAACTGTATCCTGAGCAGCAAGATGGTGATTTATTAGCAGCGGAAGCGAAAGAAATGCTAGAAGGGTTTGCTGCCGTTGTGAAGGTGCAATTGCAAGGGGCTGATTTTTCCTATGAACTGATGATGCCAGCAGACGATGCACCATTAGCAACGCGTATTCTTGCCTTGGCGCAGTGGTGTCAGGGGTTTTATTTGGGGTTGGGCATTGCGGGAGTCGACAGTCTAGAGAAATTGCCAGAGGATTCGAGTGAAATCTTAAAAGACATAACCGAGATCGCACGCATTGAAAGTTACGATGAACAAGCGGGTGAAGAAGATGAAGGCGCCTATGCCGAATTGGTGGAATACTTACGTGTTGGCGTATTGCTGATCTTCGAAGAGTTATCTAAACCTAAAAATGTAACCGAACATTAATTGCTGAATAGCAGAATTATCAATTATAAAGCTGTGTTGAGAATATGAGTCAAAAAGAATTTAGTCGCCGCCGTAAGCAACTTTTCAAAATGTTAGAGCCAGGTGATATTGCTATCTTGCCTGCGGCAAATATGAAAATTCGTAATCGGGATGTCGAGTACCGTTATCGCCCAGATAGCGACTTTTATTATCTCACTGGATTTCCTGAACCAGAAGCGGTCGCCGTATTTATCCCCGGTCGTCCACATGGCGAGTATGTGTTGTTTTGTCGTGAACGTGATCCGGTGCAGGAAGCGTGGGTTGGCCCACGTGCAGGCCAAGATGGTGCCTGTGATGTTTATGCGGCAGATGACTCTTTTCCTATTAGTGATATTGATGACATTTTGCCGGGTTTAATGGAAAACACCGAGCGTGTTTTTTATACCATGGGCAATAACTCAAAATTTGATGAGCGCGTTATCAAGTGGGTGAACACCTTACGCGATAAAGCACGTAGCGGTATTCATGCGCCGGGTGAGTTTGTTGGTTTAGATCACGTCTTGCATGAGATGCGATTATTTAAGAGTGCCACTGAAATTAAAGCCATGCGTAAGGCCGCAAAAATATCAGTAGCTGCACACGAGCGAGCTATGCGTACCTGTAAGCCGGGTATGAATGAGTATGAACTTGAAGCAGAATTGCTTTACGAATTTACACGTCAAGGCAGCCCATCACCGGCTTACTCTTCTATTGTTGGTGGTGGTAATAATGCCTGTACGCTTCACTATATTGATAACTGTGAGCCACTTAATGACGGCGACTTGGTATTGATCGATGCAGGTGCCGAATATGATTACTACGCATCAGATATAACACGTACATTTCCTGTCAATGGAACCTATAGTAAGCCGCAAAAAGCGCTCTATGAAGTTGTTTTGGCAGCACAAACAGCGGCAATTGAGCAGGTTAAACCGGATAATCATTGGAATGTCCCCCATGAGGCGGCTGTACGCGCCATGACAGAGGGTTTAGTCGAACTTGGCTTGCTTAAGGGGCGAATCCCAACGCTGATCAAGAACGAGGCTTACAAGCGTTTTTATATGCATCGTACAGGACATTGGTTAGGTATGGATGTACATGATGTGGGTGACTATAAGTTGGGTGATGAATGGCGCGTGTTGGAAAAAGGCATGGTCATGACGGTTGAACCTGGCTTGTACATTCCTATCGGTGCAAAAGGTGTTGCTAAAAAATGGCAAGGCATTGGTATTCGTATTGAAGATGATGTGCTGGTAACGAAAACAGGACATGATGTATTGACGGGTGCATTAGCCAGTAGCGTCGATGAGGTTGAAAAATTGATGGCAGGTGGGGATTAATTGCTTTTAGAACAGTTATACCCAGAGAAAAACTCCGAAGGAGGCAGGGCTGTTCTAAAAAGCAATTAGGAATAGTCTTTGAGGTAATATGAATATTCTCATAGCAATCCTACTTCAGAATAGATTAAAGAAACTATCAGAAAAGTTTTGCTTCCTTCGGAATTTTGCTACGCAAAATAGAGGCGTCAACAAAACCATTCTGACAGTTAAAAGTGACAGTGAAAAATAAGATGTACAAATATGGCGAATGATTACGACATCATTATTATTGGCGGCGGTTTGGTCGGTGCGAGTCTTGCCTGTGCCCTTGGTGAGCAGGATTTGCGTATTGCCGTTATTGAAGCGGTGCCATTGAAGTCGGATGCGCAGCCCAGTTATAACGAGCGTACTGTTGCATTGGGTTATGGTTCACGAAAAATATTTGAAGGGATTGGTATCTGGTCAGCAATCCAAGAGCTCGGCGCGACAGCGATAGAAAAAATCCATGTATCAGATCGTGGCCATGTAGGTAAAACACGTTTGGATTGTGCAAAAGAAGGTCTTGATGCACTTGGTTACGTGGTTGATACACGTTTATTAGGTCAGGCGTTAGGACGTCGCGTAGAAGAATTGTCGAATGTTGAACTTATTTGCCCAGCCAAATTAATTTCGCTGCAATTCACTGCAGAACACGCGGAGGTGGAAATTGAATCAGACGGTGTGGTGCAAACATTGAATACCGCATTGGTCGTCGGTGCCGATGGTGTGCAGTCGTCTGTTCGAGAACAGCTCGGAATTAAAACCTTTGATATGAATTACGGGCAAACTGCCGTTATTGCGAACGTCAGTGTTGAACGTCCACATCACAATGTGGCTTATGAGCGTTTTACACCAACCGGACCATTGGCTGTGTTGCCGATGAGTGATGTCACCGAGTTTGAAGAAGGGCTTGAGCATCGTTGTTCGATTGTCTGGACGGTAAAAGATAAAGAACGTGATGCAATGTTGGCGTTGGATGATGATGTTTTCTTAGCTGAGCTTCAAAATCGTTTTGGTGGTCAGTTGGGGAAATTTACACGTGTTGGTAAGCGTTTTGCTTTCCCCTTGGCATTAAAGCAAGCGCGCGAGCACGTACGAGCACGTTTAGCACTAATTGGTAATGCAGCGCATACGGTTCACCCTATTGCAGGGCAGGGCTTTAATTTAGGCCTACGTGATGTAGCCGTGTTGGCAGAAGTGGTTGTTGATGCGATTCAAAAACAAGAAGATATTGGTGATTTATTGGTGTTAAAACGCTATGCGCGTTGGCGTCGCCGAGATCATATGCGTGTGATTGGTTTTACCGACAGCATGGTGAGATTGTTTTCAAATCAAATTACACCAGTCGCATTGGTTAGAAATATTGGTTTGCTTGCAACCGATCTTGTTCCACCGTTGAAAAAATTAATTACTCGTCAGGCGATGGGGTTGAGTGGTCGCCTACCTAAATTGGCGCGTGGTTTGCGATTGGGTTCTTCGTATGAAAAATGAATACGACATTATTATTGTAGGCGCTGGCATGGTCGGTGCGACACTTGCGTGTGTGTTAGGGCAACACGATTTTCGCGTTGGCTTAATTGAAGCCAGAGAGCCTGACTTTAATTGGCCGACAGACAGCACTGACCAACGGGTTTCGGCGATAACCTGTGCTTCGCAACAAATATTAGAAAGCGTTGGTGCTTGGCAGCTTATGAGTGAGAAACGTATTTCGCCTTATCGTGAAATGCGTGTTTGGGATGCAACGGGCACGGGTTCTATTCATTTCGATAGTGCAGATCTTGGTGCGCCGTTATTAGGACATATTGTTGAAAACAGAGTGACGTTGTTTGCGTTACATCAGCAATTACAGGCATTGAAGAATGTGACTTTACTGACACCCGCGAGCATCACGCAACTTGACATAAAACCAGATTTCGCAATAGTTGAATTAGATAACGGCCAAACACTCAGCGCAAATCTAGTGGTCGCTGCTGATGGCAGTCGTTCAAAATTACGCGAGTTAGTCGGTATAGAAACCAGCGGCTGGGATTATCAGCAACACGGGGTTGTGGCGCATATTACGACATCCAAATCACATCAAGAAACAGCATGGCAACGTTTTATGCCCGATGGGCCATTGGCATTCTTACCATTATCAGATGGCACTAGTTCGATTGTGTGGTCAACCACGCCTGAACATGCCGAACAATTATTAGCGATGGATGAGACTGATTTTTTAGATGAGCTACAACAAGCCTTTGGTGACAAGCTAGGTCGTATGCTCAAGTGTGGGCCGCGTGCAGCTTTCCCTTTGCGTATGCAACATGCAAAAAAATATACCTTACCGCGTCTTGCTCTATTAGGTGATGCAGCGCATACCGTTCATCCATTGGCAGGTCAGGGTGTTAACCTCGGTTTTGCTGATGCAGCAAGTCTTGCCGAGGTGCTTGTTGCTGCGCGTAATAAAAAACAGGATATTGGCGCACATAAAATCCTGCGCCGCTATGAGCGTTGGCGTAAAGGTGAGAATCTCGCCATGTTATCGACGATGGATGGCTTCAAACGCTTGTTTGGTTCAAAGCAACCGGCGTTGAAATGGCTACGTAATGCTGGTTTGAGTTTAACTAACAGTACAACACCATTAAAAAATATGATCATGCGCCAAGCAATGGGAATGGAAGGGGATTTATCTCGATTAGCGAAGGGACAAACATTGGATGGAGAAAAATAGTGTCATTACTTGATGTAGTCGCCGTCATTATTTCATTAACGGCAATCTTTAGTTTTGTTAACCACCATACTATTCGCCTACCAAATACGATCGGTGTGATGCTGATTTCCTTGGTTATGTCATTGTTGGTGCTGTTGATAGGTTCTCTTTTTGATAGCGTTAACCAACACGCTCTTACCTTACTTAATAGCATCGATTTTAACCGTACCTTAATGGACGGCATGTTGAGTTTCTTATTATTCGCTGGTGCATTACACGTTAACCTTGACGATTTAAATAAGCAGAAAGGCGTAATTGCAACACTGGCTACAGTGGGTGTGGTTGCTTCAACCTTTATTATTGGCGGCCTTAGCTGGATGTTATTTGATCTGCTTGGCGTGCAAATTAGCTTTGGCTATTGCCTGTTATTTGGTGCCTTGATTTCACCAACCGATCCGATTGCGGTATTGGGTATTTTGAAAAAGGCGGGCGTACCAAAATCACTTGAAACCAAGATTACGGGCGAATCACTATTTAATGACGGTGTTGGCGTTGTCGTGTTTTTAGCTTTATTTGGTATTGTCACGGCCAATCAGGAAGTCAGTAGTTCAGATATTGCTTGGCTATTTGCTGAGGAAGTCATCGGTGGTGGTGTGATGGGCTTGGTGCTCGGCGGTTTGGCTTACGTGATGTTACGCCGTGTTGATAGTTATCAGGTTGAAGTATTAATTACCTTGGCTCTCGTAATGGGAGGCTACTCTTTAGCAAGTTCATTACATCTTTCAGGGCCTATTGTGATGGTCGTGGGTGGTTTGTTGATAGGTAATCATGGCCGACGTCTAGCGATGTCTGAAAAAACGCGTGAGCATCTTGATACCTTTTGGGAACTGGTTGATGAAGTCTTGAATGCAGTGCTGTTTGTTTTAATCGGTTTGGAAGTGTTGGTGTTGACAAGTGACATGACGAGTTGGTTGGCAGCATTGATTATGATCCCACTGGTGTTGATGGCGCGTTTTGTCTGCGTGGCGACGCCAGTATCGTTAATGAAATTGCGCCGCTCATTTAGCCCAAATGCCATCAAAATTATGACCTGGGGTGGCTTGCGCGGGGGGATTTCGGTTGCACTGGCCTTGTCATTACCCCTAGGTGAAGAACGGGACACGATATTAATTGCTACTTATGCAGTGGTTATTTTCTCGATTGTTGTTCAAGGTCTAACAATAAACCGTCTTGTTAAGGTTAGTTAGAAAAGCATATAACCGTAGTAAGTACACACTCACATAATTTGGTGTGTACGAGATTTTCAAAAGTCCGTTAAAACTTGATTTATAAATGATAATCATTATCATTAGCATTTATAATTATGATGTTAACGATGCAACGTGACAGATATTCGATGCGTGTTGCGAATTTAGGATGAAAGCGATGAAAAGATATTGGCAACAAGGGTTAGTTGGGCTGTTATTGGCATCATTTTTAGCAGCAGCATCAGCAGTGCAAGCAGAGGAGTTGGTGGTTTATTCTGGTCGAAAGGATAAATTTATTACACCGTTGATTAAGAAATTCACCGAAGAGACGGGGGTTAAAGTTGTTTTACATACCGCTAAATCAACGGCTTTGTTGAATAAATTACGTATCGAAGGTGATCGCACTGTTGCAGACCTATACATAAGTAATGATGCAGGCAATCTACAAACAGGAAGTCGCCTAGGCTTGTTTCAAAAAATAGATAAAGATCTTACTAAGGTTATTCCTGCTGATTTACGTGCCGATGATGATACCTGGGTTGGCTTGTCTGCTCGGGCTCGAGTGTTAGTTGTGAATAATAATGCTAAAGACTTGGCCTTTTTGAAATCAGTTTTTGATCTTGCTGATCCACGCCTGAAGGATCGCTTGGCGATTACACACAGCAGTAATGGTAGTTTTATAGCCGGCGTTACGGTTTACCAGTTAAGTACGAGTAAAGCGGTTGTAAAAGACTGGTTACAAGGCATGAAAGATAATGTCGGTGGAAAACTATTTAGCAAACACAGCAAGATTGTGAAAGCGGTAGCATCAGGCAAAAAAGATGTTGGTCTAGTAAACCATTATTACATTTACCGTCACTTAGCTAAATATCCTGATGCACCGATTAGTATTTTGATTCCGGACCAGCAAGACATGGGGATGGGTGTTGCCTGGAATGTTGCCGGTATTGGTATTAGTAAGCACACTAAAAAGAAAGCGCTTGCAGAAAAATTGGTTGCATACTTTTTGTCGGAGCAAGGACAGCGTCAATTTGCAGCGGTGAACAATGAATACCCTACACGCAAAGGTGTAGAGGCTGCAGCGGAAGTACCAGCAGCAGGTAGTTACAAGGTTGCTGATGTGCCAATGCAAAAACTAGGAATGCATCGCATAGAGACACTGGATCTTCTCGATGTTATTGGTATGCCATAATCAAAATAGTAGCTAAGAAGGTTTAATTGTTCGCACATTATGCCCGTACTTGAACAAGCATTTGAAGATACACCTTGGCCATTAAAAGCATGGCGGGCATTAGCTCGTCATATTGGTGGCCTGGGTGTGGCTGCTACGGTGGTTGTTGGGCTTGCTGCGGTACCACTACTGTTTGTTATTTACAGTAGTAGCCAATTATCACTATCAGGCTGGCAGGCACTTTGGAGTCACCGACTCCCCAGTTTATTATGGAATACACTCTCGCTTGCTGTATTGGTTGCTGTTTTTAGTTTTATTCTTGGCGTTTCCAGTGCTTGGTTAATTGCACGAAGAAATTTTGTTGGGCGTAAAATGGCAACATGGTTAATGATTTTGCCGCTGGCGATACCTACCTATGTATTTGCACATATTTACACTATTTTATTTGAAGAAGATGGCTGGATAGGCAGCCTGTGGTTGAATATATTCGGCGACCATCTTGCGATCCCCGATCTATATAGTATTGGTGGCGTTACTTTTATTCTTTCCATCGCGGGCTTTTCTTATGTCTTTTTGTTGGTACGCTCTGCACTAGCGCACAGCAATCCTAGCCTAGAGGAAGCGGCTCGCATCCAAGGTCTGTCGCCTTTTAGTGTGTTTTGGCGAGTAAATCTTCCGCTGCTGCGCCCAGCAATTGCGGCTGGTTTGGCGCTAGTGGTATTGCACGTACTGTCTGATTTTGGGGCAGTGAGCATGCTGCGCTACCAAACATTCACGCTGAGCATTTACTTGCAGATGAACGGACGTTTTGACTACCAAGGTGCAGCGGGTCTTTCGATGGTATTGGTGCTGTTAAGTTTTTCATTTCTTATTTTTGAGCGTTGGTCGCGTAGTCGACAGCGTTATTATGCCAGCGGTACACAATTACGCCGCAGTAAATTACGCAACGCATCTATATTTGAACAATGTTTAATTTGGCTCTGGCTTGGTCTTATTACCTTGTTTGCCTTTGCTTTGCCGTTGTTGTGGATGCTTGATTGGAGTTTTCAAGCGTGGCAACAGGATTTATTGGATGCAGCATTTTGGAGCTATGTTTCAAATTCACTCATTGTCGCGGCTGGGGCTGCAACCTTAGCTATTATTGTCGCTTTTCCTGTGGCCTTTTTTCATACGCGTAAGCGATCAACCTTGAGTGCCAGCTATATACAGTTATCGAGTATTGGTTTTGTCTTACCAGGGCCTGTTATTGCACTTGGTGTCCTCAGTTTTATTCTCACGGTGTTATCGCCCTTATATGGGGGGTTAGCAGCATTATTAATGGCCTTAGTCGTACGTTTCTTACCATTGGCCGTGCAGTCGCAAGAGGCGGCTTTACAAAACCTGACACCATCCATTGAGCAAGCAGGGCGCATACTCGGCGCTGGCCCATTAGAAAATTTGCGACGGGTTGTCTTGCCCATGATCAGTAATGGTATGGTTGTGGCGTGGGTTTTAGTTTTTATTGATGCGATGAAGGAACTCCCTGCCACATTGATACTACGCCCAACCGGTTTTGATACCTTGCCGGTTAGGATATGGATTGAGGCAAGTGAAGAAAGTTTAGAATTAGCCGCGCCAGCGGCATTGATGCTGGTATTGGGAACACTACCCGCACTCTGGATAATGATGCGTAATGAAAAACAGGTAGTTAGTAAGGCTTAAAAGGCGAATTTGCCTAATCAGGTGATTAGGGTATGATCGCCTCTGCAACGATGATCTTGTGGGAGAGACTCTGTTAGTAACGCAGAGCACCGAAGGCGCAAATCCACCCGGAAACGCTCAGGTAAAGAGGACCGCAGGAAGTAAGTTGTCTCTGGAGAGAGGTCGAATTAAAAGACACACCGAAGGGGCTAAGCTCTCAGGTTTTGGACAGAGGGGTGGCAAATGACACTGATACTATAGTGTTATTTGCCACCCCTTTTTTATTGTTTGCTAGATGAGAATGAACGGAACAAGCTACATGGGAAAACAGACTCCACTTTACGATAAGCACGTTGTTATGGGTGCCAAGATGGTTGATTTTGGTGGCTGGGATATGCCGCTACGATATGGCTCACAAATCGATGAGCACCACCAAGTACGAACTGATGCTGGGATGTTTGATGTTTCTCATATGAGTGTGGTTGATTTTACTGGCCCAGATACACGTGAGTTTTTGCGTAAGATTTTTGCTAATAATGTTGATCGACTGACTACCCCAGGTAAAGCTCTTTATACCTGCATGCTTAAAGAAGATGGCAATGTATTAGATGATCTGATTGTTTACTACATGGATGAAAATTGGTTTCGAGTGGTATTCAATGCAGCTACGCATGATAAAGATTTAGCATGGGTACAAGAACAAGCGAAGTCATTTTCATTGGAAATTATCGAGCCGCCTAATATGGCAATGATTGCCGTACAAGGGCCGAATGCGCGTGTTAAAGCAGGTGCGGTATTTGATGAGCCAGTACGCTCTGAGATTGCCAGCCTTGCCCCCTTTACAGCCGCTTATTTTGGCGATTTATTTATTTCGCGTACAGGTTATACCGGTGAGGATGGCTTTGAAATCATTTTACCGGTAAGCCAAGCTAATGATGTGTGGCGTGCCCTTTATGGTGAGGGTGTGCAACCAATTGGTTTAGCTGCGCGTGATACCTTACGCTTAGAAGCGGGTATGAATCTATATGGTTCGGATATGGATGAATCAACTTCACCACTTGAATCTGGACTCGGTTGGACAGTGGCGTGGGACCCAGAGGGACGCGATTTTATTGGCCGTGGTGCACTTGAGAAAATTCGCAGTGCGGGCACTACTAAAAAACTTGTTGGCTTAATATTGGAAGAAAAGGGCGTGTTGCGTGATCATCAAAAAGTGATTGTGAACGGTCTTGATGACGGTGAAATTACCAGTGGTGGTTTTTCACCAACCTTGCAAAAGTCGATTGCCTTTGCACGTGTTTCAAAGGATATCGGTGGTACTTGTAAAGTAGAAATACGTGGCAAGCATGTTCTGGCTACGGTGGTTAAATTACCTTTTGTGCGCAACGGTAAGCCGGTCTAGCGACAGAATTTTTAGGAGAAAATAATGAGTAATGTTCCAGCAGAATTAAAATACACAAAATCACATGAATGGGTTTCAGTAGATGGCGATGTTGCCACTGTTGGTATTACTGATCATGCGCAAGATTTACTGGGTGATATGGTTTTTATTGAGTTACCCGATGTCGGTGCTACTTTCAGTAAGGGAGATGACTGTGCGGTAGTTGAGTCAGTGAAGGCTGCCTCCGATGTATATAGCCCAGTGAGTGGCGAAGTTGTTGAAGTCAACGAGGATTTGGCAGACAGTCCTGAAAGCGTGAATAATGATGCATACACGGCATGGCTGTTTAAAATAAAGTTATCTGATGCCAGTGAGGTGGATGAAATGCTAGATGCCGCTACTTACAGTGGCGTTGCCGCAGACGATTCACACTAGACAGGAAAGTTTCTAGCTATGCCTTTTGTGCCACATACTGAAGAAGATATTCGCGCCATGTTGGGAGCGATTGGGGTTGATAGTATTGATGACCTGTTTGATGAGATTCCAGCAGCATTGCGTTACGACCTTAATGAAAAAAATCCATTAGCACTTGTCCCTGATGGTATGCCAGAGTCAGAGGTTGCACGTTTGATGCGTGGCCGTGCAGATGATGATGGTTCACCGTCATGTTTTATTGGCGCAGGAGCTTATGAACACCATATCCCTGCTGCCGTGTGGGAAATCACCACGCGTGGTGAATTCTACAGTGCCTATACGCCCTATCAGGCGGAAGCAAGTCAGGGCACGCTACAACTGCTCTATGAATTTCAGACTATGATGGCGAGCCTGACGGGCATGGATGTATCGAATGGTTCTTTATACGATGGTGCATCGGGTTTGGCCGAAGCTGTATTAATGGCAGTACGTGCCAATCGGAAATCAAAATCAAAACGTATTTTGCTACCTCGCACTACACATCCTCATTATCGTAAAACGGCGAATACGATTGTAAAGAATCAAGGCATCACGCTTGAAGAGTTGGACTATGATCGTGAAGGCGGTCATATTGATCCAGCCAGCTTGCCAGATGAACCGGGTGATTTTGCCGCCTTGGTTATTCCATACCCCAACTTTTTTGGTGTACTCGAAGAAGTGGATGCATTGACTGATTGGGCACATTCACATGGCGCCTTGGTGATTGCGGTAGTAAATCCCTTAGCGCTTGGCTTATTAAAATCTCCCGCTCAATGGGGTGATAAGGGTGCAGACATTGTTTGTGGTGAAGGACAGCCTCTTGGTGTGCCGATGGCATCGGGTGGCCCTTACTATGGTTTGATGTGCTGCAAACAAGCGTTGGTTCGGCAAATGCCAGGACGTATTGTTGGGCGCACAGTCGATCTCGATGGCAAGGCAGGTTATACATTGACACTGCAAGCGCGTGAACAACATATTCGTCGTTCTAAAGCGACTTCTAATATATGTACTAACCAAGGGTTAATGGTAACGGCATCGACGATTCACATGGCTTTATTAGGCGCTGAAGGTCTAAAGAAAGTGGCTGCACAATCACATGCGAATAAGCAAGAATTAGTCGAAGGACTTACCGCCATAGAAGGTGTGCAGAATGTTTTCAATCGTCCGGCGTTCCATGAGGCAGTGATACAACTTGAATCACCGGTTGCCGATGTATTGAACTCATTGGCCGAGAACAATATTTTAGGCGGATATTCTTTAGTAGAAGATTATCCTGAGCTAGGTAATGCTTTGTTGGTATGTGCAACTGAAACAAAGAATAGTACTGATATTAAAGATTACGCTGAGAAACTTCAGCGTATTCTTAATGCATAGTAGTCGGTTCGTTGTCTGATACAACTTAAACGTATTGAGTGTCTTCTGGTACTTAGTACAGTAATAACAAACGGAGAAACATCATGGCTTCAATTACACTCAAAGGTTCAACTATTAGTACAAATGGCGAATTGCCAGCAGTTGGTAGTGACGCACCTAATTTTAAATTGGTCGATAGCTCGCTTGCAGACTTAACGTTGGCAGATTTCGCGGGTAAGAAGAAGCTGTTGAATATAGTGCCCAGTTTGGATACACCAGTATGTGCAACATCAACGAAAAAATTTAATGACTATGCCAGTGCACATAGCGATGCGGTAATGTTGATGATCTCTACCGATCTGCCTTTTGCAATGAGTCGTTTTTGTAATGCGGAAGGTGCCGATAATGTGATCTCTTTATCTTTAATGCGTTCAAAAGCATTTGCTAAAGATTACGGTGTATTGATTCAAGATGGTCCATTAGCGGGTATTACTGCACGCGCGGTTGTGGTGCTCGATGCTGATAACAAGGTTCTTTATACCGAGCTAGTACCTGAAATAGCACAAGAACCTGATTATGATGCAGCAATTGCTGCGCTGGCTTAATTGAGATAAAAAATTCTCATTACGTTAGATTTTAGAAATTTAAGGTAAACAAAAGTATGTTGATATTTGAACAATCTAGAGCTGGTCGCAGTAATCCAGTGCAAGCGCCATCAACGTTGGCTGATACTAGCGCAATCCCTGCTTCATATATGCGAGAAGATAGCCCAACCTTGCCGGAAGCATCAGAAATGCAGGTTGTTCGTCACTACACTAAGTTGTCACAACTTAATTTTTCTATTGATACGCAATTTTACCCACTGGGTTCTTGCACGATGAAGTATAACCCGCGCGCTTGTAATACTTTGGCCAGCTTACCAAGTTTTCTTGGTCGACACCCCTTTGCACCTGAGTCACATAGTCAGGGTTTCTTGGCTTGTATGTACGATTTACAAGAAATGCTTAAAGATGTAACTGGTATGCAAGAGGTGTCATTGACGCCAGCAGCCGGCGCACAAGGTGAATTTGCCGGGGTCGCAATGATTCGCGCTTACCACGATGCGAATAATGATACCGAGCGTTCAGAAATTATTGTTCCTGATGCAGCACATGGAACAAATCCGGCCACAGCGGTAATGTGTGGCTATAAAGTGCGTGAGATCCCGACTGATGCAAATGGCGATGTTGATCTTGCTGCATTAAAAGAAGCCGTTGGTCCGCAAACGGCAGGTATCATGTTAACTAACCCGTCTACTTTGGGGGTGTTTGAGCCAGAGATTAAAACCATTGCGGACATTGTGCATGAAGCCGGTGGACTGCTTTATTACGATGGTGCAAATCTGAATGCGATTCTTGGTAAAGTACGCCCAGGCGATATGGGCTTTGATGTTATCCACATGAATCTACACAAAACTTTCTCAACACCACATGGTGGTGGTGGTCCAGGTGCTGGCCCCGTTGGTGTGAGCGAACGTTTAATTCCTTACTTGCCAATCCCGATGGTAACTAAGGAAGAAGACAACTTTCGCTGGTTAACAGAGGAAGATTGTCCGCAAAGTATTGGTCGGCTTTCAAACTTCATGGGTAATGCCGGTGTGTTGATGCGTGCCTATATTTATGCACGTTTATTAGGGCGCGAAGGTATGCACCGCGTTGCTGAGTTTGCAACGCTAAACGCTAACTACATGCTCGCAAAAATGCGTGATGCTGGTTTTGAACTTGCTTATCCCAACCGCCGTGCCACACATGAATTTATTGTCACACTGAAAAAAGAAGCCAAGGAACTTGATGCGACAGCAATGGATTTTGCTAAGCGGCTGCTTGATTACGGTTACCACGCACCAACAACTTACTTCCCGTTATTAGTGCCTGAATGCCTATTGATTGAACCAACTGAATCGGAAAGCAAGGAAGAGTTAGATGGTTTCATTGATGCAATGGTTGCAATCAAGAAAGAGGCTGAAGACTCAATTGAAGTTGTGAAGGGTGCACCTCACAACTTACCAGTACGTCGCCTTGACGACGTGAAAGCCGCACGTGAACTTGATTTGGCTTGGAAACCACACGACTAAGTAAGTTACACTGTTGCTTAATAGTTTTTATTTTTGAGGAGTATCTATGTCTGCCCTGATTTGTGGTTCGTATGCCTATGACACCATTATGGTGTTCCCTGACAAATTCGCGAGCCATATATTGCCCGACAAGGTGCATATCCTAAATGTTTCCTTTCTCGTTCCAGAGATGCGCCGTGAGTTTGGTGGTTGTGCCGGTAATATTGCATATAACTTAAATTTACTTGGTGGTGATGCACTACCTATGGCTACTGTAGGTAATGATTTTGCAAGCTATGCCGACTGGATGGATAAATGTGGGATTTCTCGTCAGCATGTAAAAGAGCTTGATCATACTTATACCGGTCAGGCTTTTATTACCACCGACATGGATGATAACCAGATCACGGCTTTTCACCCCGGTGCAATGGGTTTTTCGCATGAGAATAATGTAGCCGACGCAGAAGGTGTAACGATAGGAATTGTTTCACCTGACGGGCGTGATGGCATGATTCAACATGCCAAGCAATTTGCCGAAGCCGATATTCCGTTCATCTTTGATCCAGGTCAGGGCATGCCAATGTTTGATGGTGATGACCTGAAAACATTCATCGAGCAAGCAACCTATATCACTGTTAATGATTATGAGATGCAGTTAATGCAAGATCGTACGGGTTTGTCGCCGCATGAAATTGCAGAACGAGTCGATACCTTGATTGTTACCTTAGGGGCGAAAGGCTCACATGTTTATACCAAAAATCATCGCCTTGAAATACCTGCCGCACCCGTAACGGATATTCATGATCCAACAGGTTGTGGCGACGCCTATCGTGGCGGTTTACTGTATGGAATTATGAACGATATGGATTGGGAAAATACCGGGCGCATTGCTGCATTAATGGGGGCGATGAAGATTGAGCAACATGGCACTCAAAATCATGACGTGAGCAAAGCTGAGATTGAAGCGCGTTTTAAGAAATCATTTGGTCACGCTTTATAATTCCTTTATTAATAAAATGGTAATTATGCAACAATGAGCAACATGTTATTCTAGTGACCGTTCTAGGTTTTACTAACAATAAATATAATCAAACTAAGGTATTGTGATGGATAACAAAATATTGCTTATTATTCTTTCAATCTTTTTACCACCTGTTGCGGTGTTCTTAAAAAAAGGCGTTGGCCAAGATCTAGTTATCAATATTGTCTTGTCTCTTTTATTCTTTATACCGGGTGTTATTCATGCACTGTGGCTTTGTACTAAATAGGGGAAAACAGAATGCGTCATATTTTAAAATTAATGGTTATTGGTCTTTTTTCTATGTTTATGCTTTCTGCATGTGCACCGGAAGTAGGCAGTGATGCTTGGTGTAATGCATTAAAGGAAACCCCAAAGGGTGATTGGACGGTAGACGAAACTGCTAATTATGCAAAACATTGTTTATTAAAATAAACCGGGAGTATGGTAATGAAAGTTAGAACACTGAGTTTGATGACAATCATTGCCTTTGCTCTTTCTTCCGCTGTCGTCCCAGCCCATGCGGGCTGGGGGGATTTTCTGGGTGATCTGATTGGCGGCAATGAGCAGAAAAGTCAACCAGCAATTTCAAGCACAGTCAGTAAGTCATTGAGCGCAGATGATATGAATGGCGCCATTCTTGACGCCTTATCAGTGGGTGTTAAGCGTGCGATTAAATTATTGGGCAAACGAGGTGGTTATCTAAATGATGCCGCAGTGCGTATTCCCATGCCGGATAATTTACAGAAAGTAGAATCTGTTTTGCGCCGCTTTGGTCAGGATAAATATGCAGATCGTTTTATCAAGGCGATGAATTCAGCTGCAGAGCAAGCGGTTCCAAAAACCACACAGATATTTCTAGACACCATAAAAGGCATGTCATTAACAGACGCAAAAATGATTTTAAATGGCTCGGATGATGCGGCAACAAATTATTTTCGGACTAAAACCTCCACGCAACTTGAAAAAGTAATCAAGCCAATTGTGAGCACTACGATGGACGATGTTGGGGTTACTAAGGCGTATAAAAAACTGGTATCAAAGGCAGATTTTCTTGGCGACTATGTAGACAAAGACTCATTGGATATCGATTCATTTGTGACACGAAAAACGATGGATGGTCTGTTCTTAAAGCTTGCAGAAGAAGAAGCAAAAATTCGGAAGGATCCTGTTGCGCGCTCCACAGATTTATTGAAAAAAGTATTTTCACAATTTGGTAGTTAAGGCGTACACTAACCGGAAAAGTTGTCGTCTTCCTGAGGAATGTGTCATGTTCAGGTTTTTATCACTAGCGTTTATCCTGTTGTTTACTCCGCTTGCCAGTGTAGCGCAGCCAGGTATCTCAGCAAAGCCTGTTGATTTTGTTATGCAGCTTACCCGTAATTCAGATGATTTTGGTCACCGTCGCGCCTTTCTACAAATAGATAAAATTTTGACAGATCTTGGTGAGGATAACCTGAATATTGTTGTTGTCGCTTATGAGGACGGTATCCATTCTTTGTTATCTGAAAGTGAAGGTACAGCGCAATTGCTGTCTAAACTGGCAAATCGAGGCGTTACATTTAAAGCCTGCCGTATCAGTATGAATGCATGGAATTTAAAGGAAGATCAATTTAAACTCGAAGTTGAATTTGTTCCTGCCGGTGCGCCTGAAATGATTCGTTTGCAAATGCAAGGTTACAAATACTGGAAGCCATAAACATTGTGTCATCAAGGTTTGTTGAAATGCTCATGGAGGGTCGATAATGGGGTTTTATTCTGAGGTATTATTCCCTTGGGGTATGAACCTGACGATGTCAGGAGCAGAGTTTCAAAAGCAACGTCGTGGTGTATTGCAATCTGTCGATGGTAAAATACTTGAAATTGGTTTTGGCTCAGGATTAAATTTACCTCATTATCCACACTCGGTTAAAAATCTTGTTACGGTTGATCCAAACAAGGGTATGGGGCGTTATACAGCAAAACAAATCGCAGCTTCAGATATTGAAGTTGAACGAAAAATACTCAGTGGTGAATCTTTGCCTATGCAGGATGAGAGTTTTGATACGGTTGTTAGTACTTGGACATTGTGTAGTATTAAAGATATAGAGTCTGCGTTACGCGAAGTTAAACGGGTTTTGAAACCAGGTGGCCACTTTATATTTTTAGAGCACGGCCTTAGCCCAGATAAAAAAATTAGCCGTTGGCAGAATAGTTTAAATGGCATACAAAAAATCATTGGTGATGGCTGTCATTTAAATCGAGATATGCGAAAGTTGGTTGGTGAAACAGGCTTTAGTCAACTTGAGGTAAAAAATTTCTATTTTCCGAAAGTACCACGTTTCGTTGGTTATATGTATCGTGGAATGGCGACAAAATAATAATTTTAAATATGGCAGAAAAGAACACCTATTTCACATTTTCAATGAGATTAAACTCTGACGAATATGAGAGCTATTATCGAGGCAGAGTACAGAACATCCGTATTATGACCCATCAAGGAGTTCGCATACAGTTTCCTGCTTCTGCAGTACGTCCATTTTTACAGAGCGAAGGTGTAAACGGTGACTTTGTTATTATCATGGATGCAGATAATAAACTGATTGATTTACAGAGAGTGGTTGTTTAAATATTGTAGCCGGCTTTACGCAGTGCTTGGGTTAGGCTACTTGGGCTAAAACCGTTTAAACGTTGTGTGCCAACTTTAAAAATGGGTACGCCTCGACCTTTCATTTTTTTATAATCACGACGGCCACGTGCTGATTTTTCTGTATCATATTCACGAAAGGCGATCTTGTTTTGGCGCAGCCAGCGTTTTGCTTTTTTACACACACCACACCATGTTGTTGAGTAAACAATCACCTTAGGTTTGCCTGATGTAACACCGGTGGGTCGGGCAAGTGTGTTTTTAATAGAGTCAGCAGACGGTGAGTTGTAGGTGTTGGGAGGGGTAATGTTGACTGATTTGGCTTTTTTCCCCTCAGGCGGAGAATCCGTAAAATGGATGCGCCCAGCTTCATCAACCCATTTGTATACCTCAGCGGTTGCCTGCTGAGGGAAATGGAGCATGAGCAGCATTAAAAAAGATGTGCTAAGTATCTTGATCATGGCTCTAAGCATAGCTTAAAAATCATGAAATTCCCTGCTCACATGCTAAGATAAGCACCTATGTTGGCATTTCATGATATTGATCCCGTTGCACTTTCCCTTGGGCCGTTAGAGATTCATTGGTATGGCGTCACCTACCTTGCCGGTTTCGCTATGGCGTGGTGGCTAGGCCTGCGTCGTGCAAAAAGAGCAAATTCAGCTTGGACTGAAGAACAGGTTGCTGACCTGATATTTTATATCGCTGTTGGACTCATTGCAGGCGGTCGCCTCGGTTACATGTTGTTTTATAACCCTTTTTTACCAGAAGGACAGGGCAGTGAATTTTGGGAGATATGGAAAGGCGGCATGTCATTTCATGGTGCTTTGATTGGCATTATTATCGCGGTCGGTGTCTTTGCGAGAAAATGCAAGAAAACCTACTTTGAAGTAGGCGACTTTTTAGCGCCACTGACTCCGCTTGGTCTTGGTTTTGGCCGCGTTGGTAATTTTATCAATGGCGAGCTATGGGGTAAGGTTTCGGACGTACCTTGGGCAATGGTATTCCCGACAGGTGGCCCGTGGGCACGACACCCTTCGATGTTATATGAGGCGTTACTGGAAGGATTAGTGTTATTTTTAATTTTGTGGTTCTACAGTAATAAGCCACGCCCTGCAATGGCGACGTCGGGGATGTTTTTGTTTTTCTACGGCTGTTTTCGTTTCGCGGTAGAGTTTGTACGAGAACCAGATCGGCAGCTAGGCTACCTTGCATTTGATTGGGTAACGATGGGGCAGGTGTTGAGTTTACCAATGATTATTGGCGGGCTTGTTTTAATTAAGTTGGCTTACCAACGAGCACGTGCAGAGTAAATCAATAAAACGAGAAAGAAGAAGAGTCATTCCATGCAACAGTATCTTGATCTAATGCGGCACGTACGTGATAACGGAAATGTAAAAGGTGATCGTACCGGCACGGGTACAAAGAGCGTGTTTGGTTATCAGATGCGTTTTGATCTACAACAGGGCTTTCCATTAGTTACCACCAAGAAATGCCATCTTCGTTCAATTATTCATGAGCTACTTTGGTTTTTGAAAGGCGATACGAATACACAATATCTGAAAGACAATGGTGTGAAAATTTGGGATGAATGGGCGGATGACAACGGTGATCTCGGTCCAGTATATGGCTATCAATGGCGCAACTGGCCAACACCTGACGGTCGTCACGTTGATCAAGTGAAAGAAGTTGTTGAACAGCTACAACAAAATCCTAACTCACGCCGTATTATTATCAATGCGTGGAACGTCGCCGATTTACCGGATGAAAGCATTTCTCCGCAGGCGAATGTAAAAAATAATAAAATGGCATTAGCCCCTTGTCATGCCTTTATTCAATTTTATGTTGCCGATAACAAGCTATCCTGCCAACTCTATCAACGTAGTGCGGATATTTTCCTGGGCGTTCCATTTAATATTGCATCCTATGCATTGATGACCATGATGTTGGCACAGGTCTGTGGACTTCAAGTTGGTGATTTTGTACATACTTTGGGTGATGCGCACCTTTATAGCAATCACAATGAGCAGGTCGATGAACAGCTTTCACGTACACCACATGCTTTGCCACAAATGAAATTGAATCCTGATGTGAAATCAATTTTTGATTTTACCTTTGATGATTTTGAGTTATTGAATTACGAGTGTGACGATGCAATTCGTGCACCCATTGCGATTTAGTTTTTATTATGACAAACAAAGCTTATATTTTTGATATTGATGAAACCAACTTCACGCAAGCGGTTGTTGAAAACTCACATAAACTTCCCGTACTGGTTGATTTCTGGGCAGACTGGTGCGAACCATGTAAAACCCTCATTCCTGTTTTACATAAATTGGCTGAAGAACTTGCCGGTCAATTTATTCTTGCCAAAGTAAATGCAGATCAACAGCAAAATTTGACGCAACAAAATGGCATTAAAAGTCTGCCAACGGTTAAGTTGATTGTAAATGGCGAGGTTGTCGACGAATTTACGGGCGGGCAAACCGAGCAATATATTCGCACTATGTTAGAGCCTTATTTGGTACGTGAGTCAGATAAAATAATGGCTGCAGCCTTGGCAGAATATGAGCAAGGTAATATGGATGCCGCGATTACGTTGATGAAGCAAGCCGCTGAATCTGATCTTAATAATGTACGTGTTCAAGTAATGGCACTGCGCGTATTGCTTGAAAATAGTCGTAAGGAAGAAGCCGCTATTATTTTGGGGCGTTTATCAGAAGAGATGAGAAAAGATCCTGACATCATCGCAATTCAGTCTCAGTTAGAAATGACAGAGCAAGTAGAAGGGGTGGATCTGAGTGAACTAGAAACGCGTATTGTACAAGATGAAAATGATCTGGATGCGCGTGAACAATTAAGTGCGGTGCTGATTAGTCAGGCAATGTTTGAGCCAGCATTAGAACAGTTGTTCGAAATCATGAAACGTGATCGTGACTATAAAGATGATGCTGGACGTAAAGGCCTATTAAGTTTATTTGAAATGCTCGGCGCAGAGAATCCCTTGGTTGGTATTTACCGTCGCCGCATCGCCACATTGATGAATTAAAATGAAAATATCCCTTATTGCTGCGATGGCAAAAGATCGACTTATTGGGGTTAATAATAGCCTGCCGTGGAAATTGCCGGCGGATATGAAGTGGTTTCGAAAACACACCTTGGGTAAGCCGATTATCATGGGACGTAAGACCTTTGAGTCTTTCGGCGGGCGTACCTTGCCAGATCGCACAAACATTATCATCACGCGTGATAAAAATTACTCAGTCGATGCAGATGTAGTTATTGCTCATAATATTGACGCTGCGCTTGAAGCCGCGGCTAATTCTGCGAGTACGGTTGAAGAAGCCATGATTATTGGTGGCGCATCATTTTATGAGCAAATGTTAGAGCGAGCAGACCGGTTTTATGTCACCAAAGTAGATGGTGCTTTTGAGGGTGATGCATGGTTTCCCGAATATGAGGATATGGGCTGGAAAGAAGTGAGTTGTGAAGAACACCCAGCCGATGAAAAGAACGCCTATGCTTGCCGTTTCCTTGTCTTGGAAAAATGAAACTCATCACCAAAGATCGTAATTACCAATATCTTCTGCAACAGAAGCAGTTGCTTGAAGAACGAGGTATACCGGCTTTTGTGACAGGTGAGAATACAGCTCGGTTACTTCCCCACGCTATTATGTCTCGTGCTGGACTATGGATATATATTGATAAACAACACTATGATGCAAATCAGTTACTTTTTAATCCTTATCACACAGTGATGACAGGTATTGATGTTGATGAATTTTATCGCTCACAACCAGATAGAGAGAAAATGCAGTCGTCGCTACATGGCTCACTGCTTAAGTTAGTGATGTATATATTGTTTGCAATGGTAGCGGTGTTTATTGTGGTGCAATATGTTGATTCGTTATTATAATAATTTAATCTTTCGGTAATTAAAACTTCTTCATTTGCGGGCAATCAATATTAAACGTTTTACAATCTTCTAATCGTAACGCGGTTAGTGATTCACCCCATAGGCAGCCAGTATCAACGGGGTAGATAGTATCGCTATCAGTGGCGCCAAGCGTTGACCAGTGACCAAACACGATTCTCATATCAGCATTTTTTCTATTTGGTGCTTTGAACCACGGCATTAAATTATTCGCTTGGCTGCCGGGGGCACCTTTTTCCTCTAATGCTAATCGGCCATCTTTGTCACAATAACGTAGGCGTGAGAAACAGTTAGTAATAAAGCGTAGCCTATCCCAATTTTTGAGTTCTTTATTCCATTGGTTTGGTTCATTACCGTACATGCGATCTAAGAATTCAACATGTTGATCTGACTGTAAGATAGCTTCAACTTCTTTCGCACAGGATTGTGCTGTGGCTAAATCCCACTGTGGAGGAAGACCTGCATGGATCATGGTGAAGTTAAGTTTTTCATCATGGTGCAGCAGTGGTCTATGTCTTAACCAATCGGTAAGCTCATCGCGGTCATCGGCATGCAGTATGTCATCAATGTTGTCATTACGATGATATTGTAAATGGCCATTGGCAACCGCAAGGGTATGGAGATCGTGATTACCCAAGACGGTCGTTGCGGTATCTCCTAACCCTTTTATAAAACGTAATACCGAAACTGAATCGGGGCCGCGATTGACAAGGTCACCGACGAACCACAGGTGGTCGCTACGTGGGTCAAATTTTACATGCTCGAGTAAGCGTTGTAGTTCATCGTGACAACCTTGAATGTCACCGATTGCATAGGTTGCCATTAGTGCAAGGTGTTGGGTACAGATAAAACAAAGGTAGGGATTTCAGCATCAAACTCAACACCATCATCAGCAATCATTTGGTAGCTGCCATTCATATCACCGACCGGTGTTTCGAGAATAGTGCCACTGGTGTAGCGGAAGCCCTCACCCGGGTTGAGGTAGGGCTGTTCACCGATAACGCCGTCACCTTGTACTTCTTCACTCTTACCATTGGCATGATTAATATACCAATGACGCGTTAGTAGGCGTGCAGCGATGTTACCTTCGTTTCGTATGGTGATGGTATAGCTAAACACATAACGATTTTCATCAGGCACAGATTGTTCTGAGATAAAGTCAGTTTCAACATCGACAGCAATTTTGTAGTCAGGCTCGGCACTCATGGTATAGCTTATTTCCTAAATAATTCGTGTCATGCCTGTTATTTATAAACGGCTAGCAGCTAGTGCGGCTCCCATTAAACCTACATTGGGATTCATGACGACACGTACCGGCATGACTTCGGTTAGTTTCACCATACGTCCTTTTGCATTAAAAGCGGTAGTTAAAGTGCCATCGGTCAGTTTATCAATGATCTTTGGCGCGATACCACCGGCGATGTAAACACCGCCACCTGACATACAGGTTAATGCGAGGTTACCTGCTTGCTGCCCGTATATTTTAGCAAATATATGCATGGCCTGCGATGCCAACTCATCACTACCTTGTAGAGCGGCAATAGAAACAGCGGCAGCAGGGTCACCATTTGCAATTGCATCTTTCATCGCTGCACTTTCTGCAGTGGGGGCTTTATCACGCAGAAATTCATAAATGTTAACTAAGCCGCGGCCACAACAAACACGTTCGTAGGAGACATGACCAAAGCGTGCAATCAGGTAACTGAGTAGTTCTATTTGTTCATCATCAACGGGTGCAAAATCACAGTGACCACCTTCAGATGGCATGACCTCATAGTGGTCATCTTGCCAGACCAAAATACCTTGACCTAACCCAGTACCCGCACCGATTAAGGCACAGGGGGCGTGTTTGGCTTCTTGCCCAGCTTGTAATTCGGCGATGTCATCAGGACCGAGTGCTTCAAGGCCATAACCGACGGCAGCAAAATCATTGATTAAGCGAACCTTAGGAATACCGAGCGCACTTTGCATCTTATCGGCATCAAGTTCCCAGCTAAGATTGGTAACCCAGCCCTGGCGACCCGTGACCGGACCAGCAATCCCAAAGCAGGCACTATGCAATGCAATCGTACCGCGTTCCTTGATGACCTCAGTAAGAAACTCGCTCACCATGTCAGTCAAGTCATTCCAATCGGCACTGACATAACGCTGTTCGTTTAATATGGTTTTGTGATTATTATCGTCGAAATTTGCGATTTGCAGTAATGTTTTAGTACCACCGATATCGCCTGCAAGAATAAGCATGTCCTCAGCTCCTTAATGACTCTGATTGAAATCCATCTTTTCTGACCATACCACAGCAAGTCGCAGCGGCATATCCACCATTAAGCTAGGGTTGAATCCTCTATAAATTGTGCGGTGATTCACAATTTGCGTATTTAGTGACATTTATGGGTGTAGAAAACAGAATTACTTGCCGATAATAAATACAAGAGCTTATCGTGAACTAATGCAAGATCAATTACTTACAAGTATCGGGAGTGTCGACTAAGTCCGGTTTAACTGTGATGAATATCTCGGACAAGCCAGCCACAAAATAGGACACTGCCTTCATCACGAATCACCCTGTCATTGGGTCGAGGAGACAAAGTATGCAAAAGCGTAAAACAAAACCCGATTTGATGTTTCTACTGACCGTGTTTGTTTGTCTTGGTGTGTTGGTGACAGCAACAGTTAATGCAAGCGATGTACCTCAGCAGGGTTGGGCGATGACAGTGAGCGCAGAATCAGACTGCCAACGAAATACCAAAGAATGGCAAGCCTGTGCTGGCTGGCAAGGGCTTGCGGGAACCGAATCACCTGCTCAAGGTGCCACAGTACGGTTTTTTCATGAACATCGAAGTGATCTAGGGCTGGTTTGGTATTATTCGCAGAAAAATGATAATAAACAACGTAATATCAATGTGTTACATAGGCGTTCGTCACAAGCAATATTTTCAGATAATAGTCAGTACAGCACGCAATTTGGGGTAGCACTACGTCAACAATACCGTCATTTTGGTTTTAGCGTTGGTCTGGAATCAGAGAAAGCCTTATTGAATCAAGATGCGGTTTTGTATTTTGGAGTTAATAATCGCTGGTAAGGTTGGCCTTGCCCTATATGCTGATGGCCGTCAGTGGTAGAATGACTTGTTAACGGTATCGTCACAGTAGACTGACGATTTTAGAAATGATTAATTAACAAGTTAGAGTAGATTTCATGGCAAATCCGATTCGAGTCGGCGTCGTAGGCGTTGGCTATCTAGGTAACATCCACGCAAAGATTTATTCGAATATTCCTGGTGTTGAGTTAGTTGGTGTGGTCGATCTTGATCGTAATAATGTCGACAAGATTGCCGAGCAGTATGGTTGTGAAGGTTATACCGATGCAGCAGAACTGATTGGCAAGGTTGATGCGGTTAGCATCGTTGTACCAACGTCACTGCATCTTGAAACGGCGCGTCCTTTTCTTGAAGCCGGTGTGCACATGCTGATGGAGAAACCGTTAGCTCCTTCCTATGAAGAGTCTCTTGAGCTGGTTGAACTAGCAGAAAAATCAGGCGTATTATTTCAGGTCGGCCATTTAGAGCGTTTTAATGGTGGTGTAATGGAATTGGCAAAGCGCGTGAAGCAACCGCGCTTTATGGAAGTAACACGTATTGGCCCGTTTGTTGCCCGCGCAACGGATGTTGATGTGGTAACTGATTTAATGATTCACGATATTGATATTGTGATGTCCTTAGTGGGTGAGCCGATAGCTAATATTTCAGCGGCGGGAACACCGGTTATTACGGATCATATTGATATTGCCAACGCGAGACTTGAATTTGCCAATGGTGTGGTCGCGAATGTCACCGCTAGTCGAGTGTCAAACAAACAACAACGCCGGATTCGAGTGTTCGAACAAGAACATTATTACGGCTTAGATTATACCAACCAACAAATTACCGTGGCATCAACTGAACCAGCAAAAGAGGGAGAAGAATTCCCGAGCGTGGTATCAGAAGAGCTAGAAATTGAACCACGCTTACCATTGAACCATGAATTAGAAGTTTTTATCGATACGATACGCAACGGTGGTACACCGCTAGTCACAGGTCGAATTGCACTTGAGGCAGTTCGTGTTGCACATATCATTAAGGAGAAAATCACAGCATGTCAGTCGTAAATGATCCGATTCCCTTTCTCGATTTATCGGGTGAGTATAACGAGCTGGAAGCCGAATGGTTTGCTGCGATTAATGAAACTGGTAAAACAGGGCGTTATATTCTCGGCCCCAATGTCCAGGCATTTGAAGAAGAACTTGCAGAGCATGTTGGTTCAGATTATGCGGTGAGTTGTGCCAATGGTACAGATGCCTTGATGTTATCACTACGTGCTTTGGGTGTGGGTCCAGGTGATGAAGTGATCACAACACCTTATACATTTTATGCGACGTCTGAAGTAATTAATTTGGTTGGCGCAACACCGGTATTTGCAGATATTTTACCTGATTGTTTTACGATTGATCCTGCCAGTGTTAAAGCAAAAATAACCAGTAAGACCAAAGCGATTATGCCGGTACATATTTTTGGGCATCCAGCGCGTATGGATGAACTGAATGCGATTGCCAGTGAACATGGTTTGGCTGTAGTTGAAGATGCGGCGCAAGCATACGGTGCGGATTTAAATGGCAAGCGTGTTGGTAGTCTTGGCACAACCGGTGGTTTTAGTTTTTATCCAACCAAGGTATTAGGTTGCTATGGTGATGGTGGTATTATTACCACCAGTGATTCAGCGATTGTCGACTCAATTAAAAAACTCCGTAATCATGGCGCAAGTGCACCATTCATGCACGATGAAGTCGGTTATAACAGTCGTCTTGATGAAGTGCAGGCGGCATTACTGCGCATTAAATTACGCAAACTCGATGCGGATGTTGCCAAGCGTCGTGCAGTTGCAGCACGTTATACCGAGTTGTTCGCAGGTACGGCAGTAACGGCGCCAAGTTTGCCGGAAAATGGTGGCCATGCCTTTAATCTTTATACAGTACGTATGCCAGAACGTGATCGTGTACGTGGTGTCATGAATGATAACGGCATTCCGAGTTCGCATTGCTATCCACTGGGCTTACATTTACAAGAAGTCTACAAGGATCTTGGTTATAAAGTAGGTGACTTGCCAGTTTGTGACAAAGCAAGCACTGAGGCTTTGTCATTACCTGTTTATCCAGCAATGAAAATGGAACATGCGGAACGTATTGCAGATACGATTCTTAAAGCAATTGGTTAATAAAATTCATAGTTACATAGAAGAAAAATATTAGGAGAATTTTATGCGTCTTATTCTAGCGATTCTACTACCATGGCTACAGTTTTTTACCATTGGAAAACCAATTGCCGGTGTGATTTGTTTATTGCTACAAATCACCCTGATTGGTTGGATCCCAGCAGCTATCTGGTCGGTATATGCTTTGAGCCAATATAATACGGATAAGAAAATTAAAGCAGCAACGGGACAATCAGCGGAATAAATTGAGCTGGTCGGCTAAGTTAGCTAGGTTTACAAACTCTTCAACAGAAAGTGTTTCTGGGCGGCGTTTAGGATCGATGCCAAGGGATTCAATTTGTTCAGCATCGAGGAGTGTTTTTAAGCAATTGCGTAAGGTCTTGCGTCTTTGTGAGAATGCTTGGGTTACTAATGTTGCTAAGCCATTTTCATCTTTTGCAACAAACGGTAACTTTGTATATGGCGTTAGTCTAACGATGGCAGACTCAACCTTCGGTTGTGGATCAAAAGACTCAGGCGGCACGATAAAGAGCTTTTCTACCTTGCATCGATACTGAACCATAATAGTCAACCGACCAGATTGCCCGCCACCCGGTTCGGCAGCCATTCTTTCAACGACTTCTTTTTGCAACATGAAGTGCATGTCTTTAATGATATTGGCATGAGCCAATAAATTAAAAATCAGCGGCGTCGAGATGTTGTAAGGTAGATTCCCGACAACGCGTAGCGGCTTAGCATCATTGGTTAATTGATTAAAATCAAAACGCATTGCATCGGCATTATGAATATTTAAACCAGCGAAGCGTGTTTTAAGAAGTTCAAGACCCAAAATGAGATCGCGATCGAGCTCGATGACTTCCAGATTATTTACCAGTGGTAATATTTCTCGTGTTAACGCACCTTGGCCAGGGCCGATCTCAACGAGTTTATCGTCGGGTTGTATACCAATCGATTGTATGATTCGATCAATGACATGATCATCGGTTAAGAAGTTTTGTCCAAAACGTTTTCTAGCTTGATGCTTCAATTTACATAGCCTTCGTTATCATGAGTTCATCATATCAATGGCCGTGCTGATAGCAATATCAAGGCTACCGGAATTTGCCTGTCCTGTACCCGCTAATTCTAACGCGGTGCCGTGATCAACCGAGGTGCGAATGATAGGCAGGCCAAGGGTGATATTCACTGCATTACCAAAGCCCATGTGCTTGAGTACAGGGAGCCCTTGATCATGGTACATGGCAAGGACAGCATCTGCAGGTGCGAGTTTATCTGGTGTAAATAAGGTATCGGCAGGTAGTGGTCCAACAAGATGCATACCTTGTTCACGTAGTTTGTTGAGCACGGGATTGATCACGGTTATTTCTTCATCACCAAGATGACCATCTTCCCCTGCGTGTGGATTCAAACCGCAGACCAATATATGCGGTTCTTTTATACCAAATTTTGACTGTAGATCTTGGTGTAAGATAGTAAGTACGGTTTCGAGGCTGTCATGAGTAATATTATTAGCAACTTGGTGTAAGGGAATATGTGTTGTTGCTAGAGCAACACGTAAGCCTTTGGTCGCTAGCATCATAAGCGGAGTTGGTGTTTCGCACAGTTCGGCAAGAAATTCAGTGTGGCCAGTAAAGGCAACACCGGCATTATTGATATTGCCTTTATGAATTGGTGCCGTCACCATGGCGGAAAACTCATTGTCTAGGCATCCCTGCGAGGCGCGCTGTAATATGTTTAAAACGTAGTGTGCATTATTAGGATCGAGTTTTCCGGTAGAGCAGTCATTTGCAAGAGGGATATCCAATAGACAAAGGTGACCAGCACGGGCGGCCTGCGTCGGTTGGTACTCGGCCAAATCAATATCGATGCCGATTTCTCTCGCACGCTGCTCAAAGAGTTCGCGATTACCAATGATAACGATCTCAACAGGAGTTTCGTTGCTGAGCTGTAGGCACAGATCAGGGCCGATACCAGCAGGTTCACCGCTGCTTAGGACGATACGTTTTACATTGGATGTCATAGCAAGAGAGTAACGTCCACGCGGCTAGATGCCGACGTAGAGGAATACGATTTAGATATCGTCGAGACGATATTCAACAAAGGCTTCATCACGAATACGGCGAATCCAAGATTGTGTTGCATCTTCAGTTTTGCGGTCACGGATAAATTTGCGCGCTTTAGTACGTAAGAAGGCATCGGTATCATCATGTTCGCGACGCTCTAATAATTGAACAATGTGCCAACCAAATTGGGTGCGGAACGGTTGACTGATTTGACCTTCACTTAGTTCATTCATCGCTTGTTCAAAGCGGGGGACAAGCGCACCGGGACTACTCCAGCCGAGTTCGCCACCACGTGCTGCTGAACCACGGTCATCGGAATGAGCACGTGCAAGAGAAGCAAAATCTTCACCTGCCTCAAGTCGAATAAGCAATTGTTGCAAACGGATACGCGCATCATCATTAGAGGTTAATTCGTCTTTACGAATTAATATATGGCGAGCAAGCGACTGTTTCACCATGTGGCGCTGTTCTACGCCGCGCACGTCAGTGAGCATGATGACGTGGAATCCGCTTGGACTGCGAATTGCATCGCTAATATCACCTTTCTGCATTGATACCGCAATATCACTGAAAATTGATGGCAGTTGAGCCGATTTTCGCCAGCCTAAGTCACCGCCATTAAATGCCTGTTGCCCATCAGAGTTGGCCGCAGCAACCTGTTTGAAATTTACACCGGCACGAAGTTGGCTAATAACGTCGTTAGCTTTTGTTTGCGCCGTATCAATTTGATTCGCATTGGCTGCTTCGGGTACTGAAATCAAAATGTGGCTAAGACGATATTCTTTATTCCCTTCGCTCTTACTTTTATTGGTGGCAAGGAAGTTATCAATTTCTTGTTCAGTGATATTGACGCGTTGTCGAACACGGCGCTGCATCATTCTACTGACAATCATTTCTTTACGGATATCTTCACGGAATACGCTGAAATCAAAACCATCGTTTTCGATAGCAGAGCGAAATTGGTCGAGGCTCATGCCATTTTGTTTTGCGATCCCATTAATAGATGCATTTAAGGTTCTATCGTCGACACGAATACCGGTGCGCTCAGCTACTTGTAATTGCAAGCGGCTAATAATGAGGCGTTCGAGTACCTGGCGGCGTAATACATCAGGGGGAGGTGCTTGGGTATTACGCTGTTGTAACTGACCCAAGACGGTTTTTAAACGTGTGTTTAGCTCACTTTCGAGGATAACGTCTTCGTTGACGATGGCAATGATCCGATCGACCGTTGAAATAGCGGCATTTGCCGATAGTGATGAAAATAATATTAATAAAAACAACAAATTACGCATTTTTGTTTCTCGCCGTGCTAGAAAATATCGTTATCGCTTCCTGATTCGCGATCATATCCTAGAATACCACGTCCGAGGAACTTTTTGACCTCATCGCCGAAGCTAGTTAGGCCTTTGAGTTCAAGTTGGAACAAGAGGGCAAAGTTTTCGCCATCTTGGTTAAGGTCATTAATATATTGACGACCAACGACACGAGCAATCCAGCAGCAGTTTTCATACTCAAGGCCGGCAAAGGCATCAATGGTACGCTCTTGGTCGAGGGCGTAATTCCAGCGTGCAACGGCATTCCAGCGATTACTGATTGGCCAGTTAACTGAGAAATCTGTTTGTTCTAACAGGTCACGACGATGTCGGTAAGCTAAGTTGAGGATGTGTTTATCTTCAGTTTGGTAACGGAGTGAGGCAACGCCTTTTTCTGTTTCGTTATCGTTTGGATCCCACTGAACACCTGCTCGTGCACTCAGGTTGCGGGTGAAGCGGGCACTGACTTCGGCAACAATATCCGAGGTGTCATCTGTTTCAACAAGGCCGTTTGGCAAGGTGACTTCTCTGTCCTCAAAGTAGAAGATTTGACCAAGACTGGCTGAGGCACGTTCGATACCTGATGTTTGATCAATAAATCGTGTGGTCACCGCAGCGGTGAGTTGGTTTGCATCACCGACACGATCCGCACCACTGAAACGGTTTTCACGGAATAATTGGTCAAAGCTGAAATCAAATAGGCCACTGTCAAACACAACCCCTTGTCCTGATTCATCAATAATCAGGCTATTTTGGCTACGTTCTGGGACATTTAAATAATAAAGCCGTGGTTCTAATGTTTGGGTCATGGCGCGGCCAGCAAAGCTGGTTTCACGATCAAAATACAAACCGCTATCTACGCTGAATATGGGCACGCTACGATCAGGGCTGCTGTTAGTACCGGCGAAGGTATTGTCCAAATCATACTTGGTATAACGCAGACCAATCTTTGGCGTAATAAAGCCGTAACTATTACGTAACGGCAAACTAACCGAAGGTTGAATATCAAAACGCGTCCCACTGACGCTGTTGTCACGATCGAAATTAACCGCTTCGGCACGCAGCCCATAATCTAGACCAAAGTGTTGATCTGGGTAGTTGGCGTTGAAGACAACTTGAGGTAGACGCTCATAAGGTCGACTATTAGTGGCGATGGTACGGTCGATAGTTTGATAGCCTTGCACGAGTCCGGTAACACTCCAGTGATCACTTGAGTAGCTGGCATCAAGACGTCTTTCTAAATGTGTAATACTTGAAATACGAATATTGTTACCTAGGTCTTCGAAGTAGTCTCGATCTGATACGTAGTTAATATCAGCGTTAACACGGAATCGTGAAGTGAAATCTGTTGTATTTTGGTAAGAGAACAAATAACGATCGTCGTCATCGTATTCATTATCACTAGGTAAATACTCTGCAGATACTTGACCTTTACTGAGCTTGCTTAGGTAACGGTATTCACCACCAAGTTGGAAGCCGCGATTACCAAGAATGCGAGGCGTAATGGTTGCATCGCGGTTCGCTGCAATGTTCCAGTAGTAAGGTATTGAAAATTCAGCCCCCGATTCATCTGAACTACCAAAGGTCGGTGTCAGGAAGCCGGATTTGCGGCGATCATCGATCGGGAAGGTCATAAATGGCGAATAGAAGAATGGAATTCCCATAAAGTTAACAGAGACATGTTTGGCTGTACCAACGCCTGCTTCATGATCTAACTTAATTTTGTCTGCATTGAGTTGCCAGTCATTATTGCCCGCTGGACACGTCGTGTAGGTCGTGTTCTTTAATCGCGTTACGTTCTTTGCACCGTTACGGCGTAAACGTTCAGCCTCACCTCGGCCATGTTTTTCGTAAAGATTAAACTTGGCATTGGTTACGGTGCTTTTATCATCTTTTAGATTGAGGGTGAGTTCATCACCACCAATTGCAATACTGCTGTCTTCGAGGGATACATTACCCTTCGCTAAAGCAACTTCTTTATCACGGTTATAATCAACCGTGTCGGCAAGTAGGCGTTGATCTGCACGTGTAATTTCAACATTGCCTTTGAATGTTGATATGCCATCTTTTGCTAAATCTGCACTGTCAGAGGACAGGTTAATTTCGGCATTGCTGCGGTCAGCACTACTGACTTTCGTTGTTGAACGCTTAACTGGAGGGCATAGTGCCCATGGGTTATCTTCACCAATAGCGGGTTTAGGCTTAGCGGAGTCAAGCGGTTTAGATTCGGACTGTTTACGTTCATTAGTAACAGCAACAGCCTTGCGCGGTGTGACAGGTGCTGGTGTTGGTTTAGGAGCAGGCGTCTGCTGACTTTGTGTCGACGCAGGCTGAGGAGCTGGCGTTGCTTCTTCAGGCTTGGCTTGTTTAGGCGCTGGTAAGCTCTCTGGGGGAGGCGTAACAGGCCTATCCGGTAGACTCAGTGGCGATACAGGGGGCGCAGTAGGTTTTGCTGGCGTGGCTATTCCTGCATTACATAACCAGGCACCATCTGCATCTTTGGTACATTCCCAGCCGGTTGCATCCGCAGCGGATACCGCTGCAGGTAATAATGCTAAGCCAGTACCCAATAGGCTTATAAGTCTTTTCGGAGCTTGTTTCACTGCGTATTTATCTTTTTTATGTCATATTCTTGTTGAGTATCCCCACCCAAAATTCGTGAGGCCGACTAAAATCGCATAGAATGGCTGTAGCATCAAATTTTTATTAAGGATAATTGAAGATTGTGACAGATATATTTTATAAGGCATTGATTAAAAAAGCTATTTTTATTGGGTCGGTTTTTGGCATCAGTGGCCTAATTATTATGTTATTGCTGAAGACAGCGCCGGAAAATACGCCAGAACCACAGGCATTGGTTGCGGTGAAGGTAAGCCCAGTGACTGTTCGTGTAACTGCAGTGCAACCAGAAGTGTCGGTAACGGGGCGTTTACAACCGGCAAATCGGGCTTTATTACGTTTTGAAATCAGTGGTCAGTTAAAACAGCGACTTGTAGAACCGGGCCAGCCAGTAGAGCAGGGAACATTGTTATTGCGCTTATCAGATGCAGATGCGAGCGACTCACTTATTGAAGCAACTGCAAGGCTGGATATGGAAAAAGCAGCCATTGCGCGTGATCGGCGTTTATTGGAGATTGCAGCTAAAGATGTCGTGCTGCAGCAGCAAGAAGTAAAACGTTTGCAGCGTTTAGATTCAGAATCCTTAGTGTCAGCATCGAGGCGTGATCAAGCAAAACAGAAATTGCTTCAGTTACAGTCCAATGAAGCGCAACTACGTTACAGCGTTGACACATCATCTGCTCGTTTGAAGTCGGCAACGGCTGCACGTGCACGCGCGAATCGTCACCTTGCTAGAACAAGACTATTAGCCCCGTTTGCAGGAACAGTGAATGCAGTTAATCTTGAGGTGGGCGATTATATAACCCCGAGTACGGTAGCTGTTGAGATAGTCGATCTTGATGATATTGATCTCTATATCGAGGTTGATGGTACAGCCGCTGCGGCGCTTTCATTGCAACAAGTTGTGTCGTTACAGGTGAGTGGAAAATCGTACTCGGGTCGTATTATTGCATTGCGTAGTGATCCCGATCCAACGACATTTACGCATGCCGTTCGTATCCGCATTGATAGCAAGGGGCTATTGGCTGGGAGTTTAGGTACAGTGCAATTACCACTGCAAATACAGCCATCTGCACTGGTTGTACCTGTGAGTAGTTTGTTGCAGGAAGACGGGCGTAGTTATGTGTTTGTGATCAAGGATGCCCAGCTTGAACGACGTGAAGTCACTACTGGCACGCGCGACAAAGACAGGATGGTCATTGAGTCTGGTTTACAGGCTGGCTCGCAAATTGTGGCACGTGATATTGCCGCTTTAACGGACGGGCAAAAGGTCAATTTCTTTAAATAGTCGTTATGTTTTTAATTCGCTTTAGCATTAATAATCCCCTGCTGACGAACATGATGCTCGTCATCATCCTCATCATGGGGGTGTTGTCGTGGAATGCAATGCCGCAGGAGATGTTCCCGAATATTCAGCTCGACAAGGTGCGGATTACGACGGTTTTTGAGGGTGCTGCGCCGGAGGAAGTTGAGCGTCAGGTCACTCTACCCATCGAAGAAGAATTTGATGGTGTGGCGGATATTGATGTGGTGACGTCCACCAGCCAAGAGGGTGTGTCGAACATCCTTATTGAGCTGAAACCGGGTTCGAATGTCGATGATTTTTTGAATGATGCGCGTGAGCGAGTCAACCGTATTATTGATTTGCCGAGCTTGGCAGAAGATCCGGAAGTTGTACGACTCGAAGCCCGCTTCCCTGTTATCAGTGTGGCGCTTTATGGCGAAATCGCGCGTGGTGAATTATATGCCCGTGCCGATGATGTTAAGCGTCGTTTATTACAGCTGAATGGCGTTGCCGGTGTTGGCGTTGCGGGTGATAGAGAGTGGGAAATGTGGGTTATTGTCGATCCTGAGCGGCTTGCCGCACGTAATATTGCTTTGGCAGCAGTAATTAAAGCGGTTCGTGATAATTTGGATGATACGCCTGGAGGTGCTATTCGTTCGATAGAAGGTGATATTTTATTACGTGGTAAAGGTGTTCAACCTGAACCAGATAAAATTGCCGGTATTGCCTTGCGTACGAATCCACGTGGCGGTCAATTACTGCTTGGCGATATTGCGCAGGTGCAATTACGTTTTGAAGAAGCGGTGACATTAGGCCGATTTAATGGCAAGCCCTCGGTTAATCTTACGGTAACAAAGACAGCGGAAGCCTCAACGATTGAAGTATCAGATTTAGTCAAAGACATGGTTTCACAACTGCAAACGGAGTTGCCGAAGAGTTTGCAGTTAGGTTTATTTAGCGACCTTTCTGTTTATGTACGCACGCGTTTGAATACCGTTAAATCATCTGGTCTGGTTGGCTTAGTACTCGTTTTATTATCTTTGTATTTGTTTTTAAATTTTCGTGTTGCAGCGATCACGGCGATGGGCATTCCCGTTTCATTTTTATTTGCAATCATGATGATTTATTACTTTAACTACACCATCAATATGGTGTCGTTGTTTGCCTTCTTGATCGCGCTTGGCATGATTGTCGATGACGCTATTATTGTCACCGAAAATGTCTACCGTCATATGGAAGAGGGTATGCCGCATTACCGTGCTGCCAAGGTAGGCGCACAGGAAGTATTCTGGCCGGTTATTGCCTCAACCTCAACAACGGTGGCTGCGTTCTTACCGATGTATGCCATTGGTGGCACCTTAGGCGCCTTTATCGCAGTGATTCCCGCCGTGGTGAGCTTTGCCTTGCTTGGTTCATTACTGGAGGCCTTCGGGGTTTTGCCTTCGCATGCGGCGGAAATATTGCGGGTTGAGAAAAGCAATCATTCACGTTGGGTTGACTGGTCTGCTTTATTAAAGAAATATCTAGGGGTATTGCGTTGGTCGCTGGTTAATCGTTACTTGGTATCAATGGCGACTGTTTGTTTATTGGCGATTGTGATTGTCTTTGCTGCAACACGGGTGCCTTTTCAATTATTTGGTCACGTTAATATCGGTCAGTTCTTTGTTAATATCGAAGCGCCGAGTACCTACAGCCTTGATGATTCAAAACGCTTGGCGGTTGAAGCCGAATCGGCGATCAAAGAAGTTATCCCTGATGATGAATTGAAAACCATGCTAACCAATGTGGGCGTGAGTATTATTGATTTCAATCGGTTTAGTTTTGGTAGTCACTATATTCAATTGGTTGTTGATCTTGAGGAGCAGGCACCGCAGGGCTTTATTGAGAATTGGGTAACGCCACTGATTAATTTTAAATTCAGTAACGAAGGTTCGCGAGAAAGATCGGCTGAAGAGATTATTGATACGGTGAGACAGCGTTTGGCATCGGTTTCAGGGATCCAGCGGTTGTCCATATTACGCCCGCAAGGAGGACCCGCCGGTTCGGATATTGAGGTTGGCATTCGTGGTAGTGATGTAAAAATATTGCATGAGGAATCGTTGGCGATTCGTGATTACTTGCGTGGCATTACCGGTGTTCATGATGTGAGCCAGGATCTTGAAAGTGGCAAGCTTGAATATCAATACAGCCTCAATGATCGTGGTCGGCAATTAGGTTTAACGCAGCGCGATTTAGCCGATGCGGTGCGCAGTGGCTTCCTTGGTTTAGAAGTTACCTATGTCACGTGGAAAGAAAAACGTATTCCGGTACGGGTGATTTACCCTGAAAGTTGGCGGCATACTTCCTCTCAATTAGAAAAACTACGCATTACGACGGCATTGGGTAATTCGGTATACTTAGGTGAGGTTGCTGATATCAGTGTTGATCGTGGCTTGCATGTCGTGAAGCGTCGTGATGGACGACGTCTAGCAACGGTGACCGCGGAAGTTGACAGTGACGTGTTAACACCGCTTGAGGCCAGTGATCTTATTCGTGATAAGTTTGCCGACATTGCAGAACGTCGACCAGGATATTCATTGTTATTTCTTGGTGAGAAAAAAGAAGCATCTGACTCTATTGCGGATATGCAGCGAGCAGGAATCATTGCCTTGGCAATTATCTACTTTATTTTAGTTGCTTTGTTCCGTTCATTACTTGATCCCTTAGTGGTTATGTTTGCTATTCCATTTGGCATTATTGGTGTGATTGTTGGGCACGTTCTATTCGGTTACAACTTACAATTTTTATCTCTGGTGGGTTTTCTTGCTCTGAGTGGGATTGTCGTTAATGATTCCTTGATCTTGGTCGATTTTGCTAAAAAAGTACGCCAGCAAGGTTGGCAACGCATTGACGCGCTTGTGGAAGCGGGTCGTGTGCGTATACGACCTATTCTACTCACCACGATCACGACGTTCCTCGGTATATCACCATTGATATTTTTCGCGTCAGGACAAACCGCTTTCTTATCACCGATGGCGGTGAGTTTAGGATTTGGTCTATTATTTGCGACCGTGTTAATACTCGTCGTATTGCCGTGTTTTTATTTGATTGCAGATGATATGCGAATCCATACCTGTCGTTTTTTACGAGGTGTTTTAAATCAACCTGAACCAGATGATGATCAAATGGCACCGATTTGTTTGGTTAGTGATAGACCAAAAGATATTGAAGAGTAGGAAATATGAGTGAACGGTTAACGCAGCTAAAACAATGGTTGCGTGAAAAAACAGGTCAAGACTGCGAATTAGCACCTGCCTCAAGTGATGCTAGTTTTCGACGTTATTTTCGTATTGCTGTTGAGCAGGGTAGTCAAATCGTGATGGATGCACCACCCGAACAGGAGGACTGTCGTCCTTTTATACATGTTGCCGAATTATTACGTAGCGCAGGTCTTAATGCCCCTGAAGTGATTGCTCAAGATTTGGAGGCAGGCTTTTTATTGCTGAGTGACCTTGGTAATACAACCTATCTTGAGGTGCTTAATGAGGACTCAGCAGATAGGCTTTATGCTGACGCACTTCAGGCATTAACAGGTATACAGACAGGCATTGATATAGAGACGGCTGAACTACCTGCCTATGACGAAGTTTTATTGCAAACAGAATTAGATCTTTTTAAAGATTGGTATCTTGAGAAACATTCTGGCGTCGCGCTGAACGAACAACAACAAACGGTGTGGCAAAAGACCTGTCAGATATTAATTGCCTCGGCGCTAGCGCAGCCCGCGGTATGTGTGCATCGTGATTATCACTCTCGAAACTTGATGCAAATTGATGAGGGACAGAACCCCGGTATTCTTGATTTTCAAGATGCTGTGACAGGTCCTGTTACCTATGATCTGGTTTCCTTATTACGTGATTGTTATATCAGCTGGCCACGTGCACAGGTTGAAGAGTGGGTGGAAGGATTTTATGGTCAAACTATTCGCGCGGGTACTATTGATGCAGATAAAGTATCTAAAAAACAATTCCTGCAGTGGTTTGATTTAATGGGTGTACAACGGCACCTTAAAGCAATCGGGATATTTGCCCGCTTGCTGCACCGTGATGATAAGCAAGGCTATATAAAAGACATTCCACGTACCTTGGCTTATGTCTTGGATGTTTGTCAGCGTTGCCCTGAATTGCATGATTTTCATCAATTACTGCTTGAGTTGAAGTTGCCTGACCATGTTATTTGAGGCTGACCTATGAAAGCAATGATCCTTGCGGCGGGGCGAGGTGAGCGATTGCGCCCGTTGACAGATACAATACCGAAACCACTTTTGCAGGTAGGTGAACATCGGCTTATAGAATATCATCTTTTTGCGCTTAAAAAAGCGGGGGTGGATGATGTTGTTATTAATCTCTCGTGGCTTGGTGAACAGATTGAAAGTCACCTTGGTGATGGTGATAACTATGGCGTAAATATTACTTATTCGTATGAGACAGGGCAGGCTCTGGAAACAGGTGGTGGTATTTATAAGGCGTTACCGCTATTAGAAGATGTAAGTGATGGGGCAGTCCCTTTCATTGTGACGAATGCAGATGTGTGGACAGATTTTGATTACCTTAAATTACCAGAGCAACTTACGGGTCTGGCTCATTTAGTGATGGTTGATAATCCACCACAGCATCCGCACGGTGATTTCGTGCTGGATAGCGGACTGTTGAAAAACACCGAAAATACTAAACTGACATTCAGTGGCATCGGTGTTTATTCGCCGTCTTTATTCTCAGGTGTCACTGACACAATCTTTCCACTTGCGCCATTATTGAGAGAAGCAATGAGTAAAGAATTAGTTAGCGGTGAGCATTACCGTGGCCTGTGGTCTGATATTGGCACGGCTGAACGTTTGCAATCATTGGATGCAAGCTTGCAAGGTGAGCATGATGGGTGAGGAGATCAGCAGGGAGACATTTTCCCGCGAAGATTTTGAAAGCTTTTCTCAAGCATTGCAGCAACAAACGGCGTTGTTAAAGACGTGGTTTGATGAAGGCGCTTTTTCAGAACAGAAAGTTAGTGGTGGTTTTGAGCTTGAGGCCTGGCTGGTTGATAGCAAGGCATGTCCAGCTGCAATTAACGAACAATTTATTGCACAACTAAAGAGTGATTTGGTTGTACCAGAATTAGCCCTTTTTAACATTGAATTAAATGGTACCCCACAAACATTGCAAGCCAATGCCTTGCATAAGCTACAAGCTGAGCTGGAACAAACTTGGGCAGATTGCTGTGCAACGGCGAAGCAATTAGATAGCGAATTACTCATGACGGGTATCTTGCCAACCGTGCAAGATAAGGATTTATGTCCTGAAAATATGTCGCATGTGTTGCGCTATCAGGCGCTTAATGAACAGGTGCTTAAACTGCGGCAAGGTAAGCCATTGCAGTTGGATATTAATGGGCATGAGCATTTAAAAAGTACCCACTATGATGTGATGCTAGAGTCGGCGGCAACCTCGTTTCAGATTCATCAGCAAATACCCGCACATAATGCGGTGCGTTATTACAATGCCGCGTTGGCGACTGCCGCACCATTATTAGCAATGGCAACTAATTCTCCCTATTTATTTGGTAAACAGGTATGGGAAGAAACACGGATTCCTTTATTTGAACAGGCCGTAGAATTAGGTGGTATCGGTGGTGCCGCATTTGGGCCATTGAAACGAGTGAGTTTTGGCAGTGGTTATGCGCATCATTCTTTAATGGAGTGCTTTGTAGAGAATAGCGAGCATTATCCTATTTTACTTCCTTTGGTGGGTGTTGAAAGCAGTGCCGACGGGAGCACACGCCTGCCGCATTTACGCATGCATAATGGCACGATCTGGCGCTGGGTACGCCCGTTGATTGGTTTTGATAAAGATGGCACACCGCATTTGAGAATAGAGCAGCGTGTTGTTCCATCCGGTCCAACGATTGCCGATAGCATTGCCAATTCAGCAATGTTTTATGGGTTAATGCAATCATTGGTGACAAGTGAACAAGCCATTGAGCATGAAATCGATTTTGCAGTCGCACGTGATAATTTTTATGCCGCAGCAAGAGATGGTTTGTCGGCACAATTAACATGGAAGTCGAAGAAGTTATCCGCTGTGTCATTACTGCAAGATGAATTGATTCCGCTGGCAACCAAGGGGCTAGAAAGTTTGGGCTTGGATAAGCAAGATATCGAATACTATTTGGGTATTATCTCTGCACGCGTTGCGACTGGTCAAACTGGCAGCCGATGGCAGCAACAGTGTACGCAGGCTTTAGGGGGAGATTTGCAAGCGATGACTTTGCGATATTTAGAGCATCAGAAATCAGGTCGGCCTGTGCATGAGTGGACAGTGTGATGAATAACGATCTATTACATGAACTGGATTATTTACCGGCAGGGATACTTGACTGTGAAGCGAACGAATTACATCTACATTTACAAGGCCCGAGTTTAATTCACCTCAAGGGCCGCCGCGAGGCGCCCTTGTTCATTTCTGTTTTATTGCATGGTAACGAGCCAGTGGGTTGGCAAGCAGTACAGCAGTTATTAAGGCGTTATCAAGACCAAGAAATGCCACGTAGTCTGTCTTTATTTATTGGCAATATCAGTGCGGCTAAAGATGGGTTGCGACGTCTCGATGGACAACCAGATTACAATCGGATTTGGTGCGCGCCAGAACAAGGGGAAAAGACCGCAGAACATAGCATGGCCGAGCAGATTGTGCGCACCATGCGTGGATTAAAGCCGTTTGCGAGTATTGATATTCATAACAACACGGGAATCAATCCGCATTATGGTTGCGTGAATCGGGTGGAAAATAAATTTTTTTGGTTAGCAACGTACTTTTCTCGTACCGTTGTTTATTTCATTAGACCGAAAGGAGTGCAGTCGGCTGCTTTTTCTGAGTTTTGCCCGGCGGTGACGGTTGAATGCGGACAGCCGGGTCAACGCTATGGTGTGGAGCATGCGGCTGAATTTTTGGAAGCATTGATTAACCTTGCTGAGTTACCGGATAAACCCGTGCCTGCACATGATATTGATATCTTCCATACGGTGGCAATTGTTAAAGTGCCGAAGCAAGTCAGCTTTGGTTTTTCTTCAGTGCAGCCAGAAATTACGTCGGATTATCAAATTCAGTTTACGCATAATCTGGATCATATGAACTTTCGTGAACTCTCGCCCGGGACAATCTTGGCCGATGTAAAAGATGACCATGATGTCGTGCGCCTTGAAGCGATTGATGATGATGGGCAAGATCGATGGCATGATTTTTTTGAAATAAGAGATACGCAGTTACGCACGCGGCAGCCGGTTATGCCATCGATGCTAACGCTTGATGAAAGAGTGATTAGGCAGGATTGCCTATGTTACCTAATGGAGCGGATGACGCTATAGTCTGATGAGCTCGATGTTAAGCGCTCTTGCGAGTCGGGTTAAGCTTGTCGAGAATGCTTGAGCTCTCTGCTGGTTTATTTTCATGAGTGGCGATTAATTTACCATTAATGCAGGCACCGCGACGGATCTCAATACGTTCATAATATACATCACCGCTTACATGTGAGTGAGGGTGAAGAACGACGCAGCCAGTGGCATGGATATCGCCGTTAACCGTGCCATTGATTTCTGCATCACAGGTCGTGACGTTGCCATCAACAATACCTTCACGACTGAGTGTAATACGGCCAGTTGAATCGGCTTGATTTTTAATGCTACCGATAACACGCCCATCAATATGTAACCCACCCGTAAAACTGAGTTCACCTTTAAATTCTATCCCACGGCCGATTAGGCATTGTACGACATCGTGGTTATTAGGTGATTGGTTACTTTGATTGCTCATGTTGGCTTCCTCTGCATACTATTATTATATAAGGCCAATAAATCATAGCAGAAATAAAATCCTCTGCACTATGTTTACATTACCCTAATGTATTTAAGAGATATTTTCCCCTAACGCTTGCAGATCAGCATGATATGAAGAGCGCACCATCGGGCCACTAGCGACGTTATCAAAGCCCAATTCGCGCGCTAGCTCACCTAATTGATCGAATTCTTCTGGCGTAACATAACGGGCAACGGGCAGATGGTAGCGGCTTGGCTGTAGGTATTGGCCAAGCGTCAGCATGTTGACATTGTGCTCGCGTAAATCACGCATAACCTGTTCTACTTCCTCGATTTCTTCACCTAGACCCAGCATGATTCCTGATTTAGTGGGGACTTCAGGGTAAGTGCCTTTAAAGCGCTGCAATAATTTTAATGACCACGCATAGTCTGAACCGGGACGAGCTTGTTTATACAGGCGTGGCACGGTTTCGAGGTTGTGGTTAAACACATCAGGTGGTGCTTTTTCGAGTAAGGCTAGCGCAACGTCCATACGACCGCGGAAATCAGGTACGAGAATTTCAATTTTTGTGTTGGGTGACTGGCTTCGGACTTGTTCAATACAGGCAACGAAGTGACCTGCACCACCATCACGAAGGTCATCACGATCTACCGATGTGACGACGACGTATTTCAGCCCCATATTGGCGATGGTTTCGCCTAGTTTATGAGGTTCATTTTCATCGAGTGGTTTGGGACGACCGTGGGCAACATCACAGAATGGGCAGCGGCGGGTGCAGATATCCCCCATGATCATAAATGTCGCTGTGCCGTGAGCAAAACACTCGCCAAGGTTCGGACAAGCCGCCTCTTCACAAACGGTGTGCAATTGTTGTTCGCGTAACAGACGTTTAAGACGTTCGACTTCAGGCGCATTATGGGAGCGGCCACGAATCCATTTCGGTTTACGTAATGGCGTTACCGTTGGTTCTATTTTGATCGGAATCCGAGAGACTTTTGATTCTCCCTTGAGTGGATTTTTGGTTTTTGATTGCTCGCTCATAAAATTGCTCAGGTTCTACTATGTAGATAAATCAGTTATCGATGATGTTGGTTTATAAACTCGCGCATTGTACCCCAGTTCTGAGGCTAGCAGGTTGCAAAGACGATCACTGATGATTGGTAGGGGATCTACAATATTTAGTTCGGAACATTGTGTAACAGCCATATCAGGGTAGCCACAGGGATTAATTCTTTGAAATGGGCTTAAATCCATATCAATATTAAGGCTTAAGCCGTGATAGCTGCGGCCACGAGTCACGCGTAAGCCGAGTGCAGCGAGTTTGGCATTGTTCACATAAACGCCGGGGGCATCTGAGCGCGCAGAGGCAGTAATAGAGTATTCAGCGAGTAAGTTAATAATACTTTTTTCAATGGCGCTGACGAGGTCACGCACGCCCTTTTTAGCACGAGTCAAATCGATCAAGGTGTAGATGACCAATTGGCCAGGGCCATGGTAGGTGACCTGCCCGCCACGATCGATATCAACGATGTCGATATCACCAGGATTGAGTAGGTGCTCAGGCTTACTATTCCTTCCTTGCGTAAAAACAGCTGGGTGCTCAACCAACCAAAATTCATCAGGACTTATTGTTGTGCGTGCAGCCGTAACGCGACGCATTGCATTGAAGGTGGGCAGGTAATCTTGTTGCCCAAGATCACGAATGACGATGGTCTCTGGTTGGGACATAGGGATTACAGTAACATCAATACATGCTCATGAGCATGTAGTTCGCGGTAGAGGTTATCAAGCTGCTGTTTGTTTTGCGCTTCGAATGTAACAGTGATGGAAATAAATTTACCATTACCGCTATCACGCCTTTTGAAAGCATCTTCACCAATATTTTCCACATGTTTTCTGACGATTTCTAGAACGACACCTTCAAACTCGGTGATGTTACGCCCCATCACTTTTAATGGAAATTCGCACGGAAATTCAAATAGTGTGTCTTTTGTCGAATCGGTCATAGTCTTTAATTTACCTAAATAGTTACTACGTAAGTGGGGGCGATTAAAGTCGATTTAAAGTGGCAAGAATAAGGTTAATTTAGCATAAATCGAGAATAATTTTTATTATTTACAGATCCAGATGCTATGCTTATTGACTGGATTCTGGTGTGGAAAGTAGTAGAAATGATCGATAACAGAACACGAAAGAACTTAGTAGTTGCTTTTGGCATTATGTTGGCATTCATTATTTCGTTGACTTCAGCAGGTGGGTATTTACTTGCTTCTGGGATACAGCGTGTTGAGGATGTTGTTGCGCAAAATATTCGTAAGAGCCAACTAATTAGCGACATGCGTATTGCCGCACGGCTTCGTTCTTTGACATTAAGTCAGATGTTATTGATTGATGACCCCTTTGATCGAGATGAGGAGTTCATTCGTTTTAATGCTTTAGGCACAGATTTTATTCTGGCACAAAATGCGTTGAAGACAGCGATGTTAAGTAAGAAAGAGCATGATATTTTTGAAGCATCAAAGCCATTGTCTATCAAAATTGGTCAAGCACAGAAACGAATTATTCAACATATAGAAAACGAAAATTTTGCAGAAGGTATAGTGCTTCAAGTAAAAGGCAGTATACCGTTACAAAAAGAAACAGATAAATTGTTTTTGCGAATGCAAACATTACAGCGAGAAGGAACGTCTCTTGAGGTGAATTCTGCAGTAGAAGAATTCCGAGTTTCACTATATATATTACTCGGCACATCATTGTTTATTTTGATGGTAATGGCCATTATTGGCCGTTTTGTTGTGCGTTATACAACACAATCGGAGCAACGAATATTTAGGGAAAAAGAACGCACTGAGAATGCATTAAAGATTAGGCAGTCTGAACTAGAAAGGTTAGTACGAAGGCGTACGGTTGAATTGACCGAAGCTAAAGAGTATGCAGAGCATGCGAGCGAAACAAAAACGAATTTTTTATCTCGGATGAGTCATGAATTACGTACACCACTAAATGCCATCTTGGGTTTTTCACAGCTAACATTACTCGATACTGAAAAAACGCTGACTGAATCTCAAGTTAAAAATGTGGCTGAGATTGAGGATGCGGGAAACTATTTGCTAGAGTTGATTAATGAGTTACTTGATCTCGCGACAATAGAGTCTGGTAGACTTGAGCTTGCGGCAGAACCGTTACTTCTTTTTGATGTGGTGAAAGAAAGTATAACGATGATTCTCCCACTGGCGAAGCAGCGAAACATTGCAGTTATCAATGAAATTACAGAAAAAGCACCGACTGTTTTTGTCGATAAATTAAGATTGAAACAAGTTCTTATTAATATTTTAGCAAATGCAATTAAGTATAATTATGAAAATGGCTCAGTCTATATTAATGCACAAATCGGTATGGAAGGTATTGTACGGTTGACCATTAAAGATACTGGCATAGGAATTTCTGATGAAAATAAGAATAAAGTTTTTAATGATTTTGAGCGATTGAGTAGTCATGCCGGTATAGAAGGAAATGGAATTGGTTTGTCAGTAACGCGTCATTTAGTAGAACTCATGGGCGGTGAAATTGGTGTTGATAACAAGATTGATACGGGCTGTATTTTCTGGGTTGAGTTTCCTATAAAGAAATAAATATTGGTGGTGCTGTTTGATGCAAGAGTTTGAATTGGAAGGTAGGGAATTTATTGAATTACATAACTTGTTGAAAATAACAGGACTATGCAATAGTGGTGGGCAGGCAAAACAATTGATTACTGAGGAACTTGTTATGGTTGACGGTAACGTTGAAACAAGAAAACGCTGTAAAATTCGCGCAGGGCAACGCGTTGATTTTAATGGCGAGTCCGTCAGTGTTGTTGCATAAATATGGCGGTGCTTGTATTTAGGTTGAATGATGTACCTGCGGCAGAAGCAGATGCTATTCGGGCACTACTCATTGAACATCATATTGATTTTTACGAAACCTCTGCGGGTAATTGGGGTTTCTCAGTTGCAGGGATATGGCTCAAGAATAATGATGATAAACTATTGGCACGTAGTTTAATTGATGATTATCAACAGAATCTCCTGGCAGAAACAGATGCAGCTGAGCCATTTAGTCATAGGTTATACCAACAACCATTGAGAGTATTTATTTACCTCGTTATCGTTCTTTTTATTTTGTATTTTTCAGTTATGCCTTTCATCGGTATAGGCGAGTAATTTTGGAGTTTTATCATGAGTAAATCAGGGTGTTGTGGCGTAGAAAATAGTTGTGGTGATCAAGCCAATAATGATGAACATCGTCAACAAATTCGGGATGCCTATGCCGAAGTCGCTAATGCCAGCAATGAAGGCGATGCCTGTGGTATTGATAGTAGTTGCTGCGGTGTGTCAGATGACGCCGCAATTAACACATTGATTTCAACACGGCTAGGTTACACTGAAACAGACCTTGATTTAGTTCCTGAAGGTGCAGATATGGGATTGGGTTGTGGTAATCCTCGTGCGATCGCTTCTTTGCAAACGGGTGAGATTGTTGTTGACCTTGGTTCGGGAGGCGGTTTTGATTGTTTTCTTGCGGCCCAAGAGGTTGGCAAAACAGGTCGTGTGATCGGTATTGACATGACCCCTGATATGCTAAGTAAAGCACGTAATAACGCGAGCAAAGGTCAATTTACTAATGTTGAATTTCGTCTTGGTGAGATCGAACATTTACCGATAGCGAATGACACTGCAAATGTGATTATTTCAAATTGTGTCATTAATTTATCGCCAGACAAAGCACAGGTTTTTGAAGAGACTTTTCGCATCCTTAAAGCGGGTGGACGTTTAGCTATTTCAGATGTGGTTGCAACTACTGAATTGCCAGATGAAATACGCAATGACCCTTTGTTGGTAGCAGGTTGCATGGGTAATGCTTCTTTAATCGATGATCTGTATGAAATGATAAAAGCAGCAGGTTTTGAAGATATTTCTATACAACCTAAAGATGAATCAAAAAAATTTATTCGTGATTGGGCTCCCAATCATAATGTGACTGATTTTGTTGTATCGGCTGCGATCGAAGCGACAAAACCAAGTAAGTCATGCTGTAAATAAATTTCTTTATATATTGCCAAGTTGCCCTGTTTTTGGCCTTACGAAGCTTAACTTTTCCCATTTTTGGCCGATATAGCTATAGGTATCTTTGGCATTAAAGATGTTTCAAGTATTGTTGTGGCTTGCCACAGCGATAGGGAGTTTTAAGATTACAAGTCAAAACAACAAGATAAGCCTTCGTCGTCGTTTTAAGATTTTCGCGGGTGTGTTGGTGATCTTTATTTTGACCTGTGCGGGTTATGGTTATCAGCGCCTATCCACCACCCAATTAAGTATCGAGGCTAACCTTGTTGAACGTAATAATCTTCTTGAGGCGACGCATATTTTGCGCGCCTCATTACTTGATGTTTATCAAGCAATAGATTCTTTTCTGTTAGAACCAACGCAATACGAGCATTGGGACAAGATAGACATCTCCTTGAAAGAAAGTTTGTTGATCAGCCAGCAATTATCAGATGAGCAGTCAGTAATTAGTGAAGCTGATAAGAAAGATTTTTACGAACTGAATAAAATCCTCTTGAAGTTAGAAGGTGATATTTATGAATTAATTGAGGTTCGACTCGATTCGTCTCGACAATACCCTTCGCTCGGTATTGGTTCTGCCATTATGCAGTTCAGCAGAAACAATATTAACAATGCATTTAACCTTGTAATTAATGTACTTAATGGAGAAGAAAAATTAGAAGACCACCCTGAAATCCTAAATAATGTTATTCAGGCACGCCATTTTTGGACTCAAACAGTATCAAATTTCCGTATGTATCTGGCCAATCGAATAGGAACGTTTAATGAAGAGGCGTTGCCGATACAAGAGAAAAGTATCCGAACCTTGTACCGTGAATACCAAAATGTATTGAAAAAATTACAACCATTTATTGATAAAGAAATTTTAGGGTTTGAAACCACGGATGCTTACGAAGTATTAAATACAAATGGTGAGAAATGGTTTGAAGGTTATAAACAGGTAGAAATCATTCATGCCAGTAAGGAATGGCGTATTGATGCAAAACTGATGAAAGAAAACATCACGCCAAGTATCGAGTTGGCTAGTAAGCGATTACGTTTTATTAGTGATCGTCTTGAGGTCTCATCTGGAAAAGATATTACTGCGATAGCTGAGGTTGCATCTCAGCAAATATTGATTTTATGGGTTGTTTCAGGTGTTGCTATTTTATTTGTTATTTTCGTTTTTGTTTCAGTTGAAAGTTCGATTCTTATTCCTGTTGGCATGATAGCAAAGGCTCTTAAGCAAGAAGCACAAGGTAAAACACCACAAGAACTACCAACCCTTTATTCGAACGAAACAAAAGATCTTGTCGAAGCTTTCTCAGAAATGAGTCGCCAAATACATTTAAGGCAGTCAGAACTTGAACATCGAGCATTACATGATGGTCTTACATCATTGCCTAATCGTACATTGTTATTTGAAAATATTGAACATGATATATTTATTGCGCAACGTGATGATGCGCCGCTTTCACTTTTGATGATTGATCTTGATTTATTTAAAGAGGTTAATGATACGTTCGGACATTCTGTCGGTGATGAGCTTTTAGTTGAAGTAGGTAAGCGTTTAAAATCTATATTGCGCAATATAGATACAGTCGCAAGAATGGGAGGTGATGAATTTGCTGTTTTATTGCCAGGTGCAGGTAAGGATGATGTTGTGTCGATTGCGAATAAATTACTTAAAGTATTACAGCTCCCGTATGGGGTCAATGATCTTGAGTTAGTTGTTTCAGCCAGTGTAGGGATATCGGTATTTCCAGAACACGGTACGAATGCAAAAGATCTTTTGCAACATGCTGATGTGGCAATGTACGTTGCGAAGCAAAACAATCAAGGCTATAGCATTTATGATTCAAGGCAAGATAAATATAGCTTGATGAGATTCTCTATGATCGCTGATTTGCGAGAAGCGATTAAAAACAACTCTCTTGAGTTATATTTTCAACCTAAACTTGATTTACGTAGTCGGGAAACATTGAGTGTAGAGGCGTTGTTGCGTTGGTCCCATCCACACCATGGCGTTGTTTCACCAGAAACGATCGTTGAGCTAGCAGAGCAAACAGGATTTATATCTCAACTAACCTATTGGGTCGCGGATAATGCAATGGCTCAACTCATGCAATGGCAAGAAAAAAATATTAATCTAAATGTTTCAATAAATATCTCAGCTTATAATTTGCGTGATGAAAATTTTGTCGAGGGAATTAAAAGTATATTAACCTCTCGTCAATGTCCATGCGATTTATTAACCCTTGAGATAACTGAGAATGCCATGATGTTGAACCCAACCTTGGCAATTGACACATTAACTGAATTTAGTGATATGGGCCTAGGTATATCGGTTGACGATTATGGCACAGGTTTTTCTTCGTTAGCCTACTTGAGTAAACTACCGGTTAATGAACTAAAAATTGATAAATCATTTGTGATGAATATTGATACGGATGTTAATAACGAAACGATTGTGCGCTCAACTATTGAGCTGGCACATAACCTTGGGTTAAAGGTTGTTGCTGAAGGCATTGAGAACGAGATTGCATGGAATATACTACGTAGTTATGGATGCGATCAGGCGCAAGGCTACTATATGAGTAAGCCTGTTCCAGCTATAGAACTGGAAGTTTGGTTGGTTGGTCAGGCTAAAGCAAGAGCTTAAAATTACTGAGCATCGCCGGAGCGTAATAGTTTTTTGTGTTCTTGATAACGAGCGAGCATGTCCTGCCAATGTTTCCCAGGCTTCCCATCACCAACAGGATTACCATCAAGCTGAGTGACAGGCAAAATCTCTTTGGTTGAACTACTTAGCCATATTTCATCAGCAGTATGTAGTTGTTCCTGAGTTACATCGGTTTCGGAGAAACTTAAGCCCGCATTACGCGCTATTTCTAGGATTAGGTCTCGTGTAATTCCTGGTAACAAGCAATCATCTTTGGGTGGAGTCACGATGGTGCCATTTTTCACTATGAATACGTTACTAGCAGCACCTTCGGTAATTTTGTTATCACGATTTAAAATCGCTTCATCGGCACCTGCATCACGTGCAGCTTGACGCATGAGCGTATTAGGCAATAAGGCAATAGATTTAATATGACAATAATGCCAGCGAATATCCTCATGGGTTATTGCAGAGACACCATTAGTTAACTTATCAGAACTAACAGCTTGCATAGGACTGCTCATAACAAACACAGTTTGAGAAATTTTCTCAGGAAAGGCATGGTCTCGTTTGGCGGCACCACGTGTTACTTGTAGGTAAATAGACTGATCGGTACTGTCACTATTACGTTTAACAACTGCTTCTATTATTTCTCTCCATTCTTTATTTGTTAATGGGTTCTTAAGCCTAATACCGGCGAGGCTGTTACTTAAGCGCTGCAAATGTTGCTCAAGTCGAAATAGATGTCCACCATAGACGGGGATAACTTCATAAACACCATCACCAAATATAAAGCCGCGATCAAGAACTGATACGCAAGCGTCTTTTTCCTCTAGGTAATCACCGTTTAAATAAACAACAGACATTAACCAAACCAACCTTTAATAAGTAATATGAACCAATCAACTAAACGCTTCCATAAACCGCCTTGCTCTATTTCATGCAGAGCAACTAATGAACGTTCTGCAATGATGCGATCGCCTATCTTAACTTGTAAGTTACCTAGTACAGCATGTTTGTTAATAGGGGCTTCAATGATGGACTCAAAATTAATACTGGGCTTCAATTGTTTGTATTGACCACGGGGAATAGTTACATAAAGATCTTTTAACAAGCCAAGTGAAACGGTGTCTGCAACGCCTTTCCAAATATCTGTTTTGCTGATTTCAGTATTGGCATCGTAGAGTTTGTGACTTCGATAAAAACGGAAACCATAATTAAGAATTTTTTGTGATTCTTGTATGCGTGCTGAATCACTCTTAGTACCAAGGACGACAGCGACAAGACGCATGTCATCACGGACACCAGAAGAGACTAGACAAAAACCAGCGGCCTCAGTATGCCCTGTTTTAATACCGTCAACCGACTTGTCACGCCAAAGTAATTTATTACGATTATATTGGGTAATGTTATTAAATGTGAATTTCTTAATGGCATACCATTTATAATGTTCAGGGAAATCGCGGATCAATGCGCTACCTAAAATTGCCATATCATGTGGAGTTGTATAATGTTCAGCATCAGGCAAGCCCGTGCTATTAACAAAATGTGTGCTATTCATGCCGAGCTGTTTTGCATAGTTATTCATTAATGATGCGAAAGCATCTTCACCTCCAGCTATGAACTCAGCCATCGCTACAGTGGCATCATTACCTGATTGAATAATAATTCCTTTAAGTAATTTTTCTACGCTAACTTGTTTACCAACCTCGACAAACATACGGGAGCCGGGCATGCGCCATGCCTTCTTACTAATAGTTACCTTATCCTCTAAGGTGATGTTTCCTGCTTTAAGCTCGTTGCTTATCACATAGGTAGACATCATTTTGGTGAGACTCGCAGGTTCCATGCGTTGCATACTTTCGTTCTCAGCAATGACTTGACCACTATTAAAATCTAGTAGTACATAGCCTTTAGCCGCAAGAGCAGGGGCAGCAGGGATATTATTAGCGGCGTGCGTTATAGCCGAAGTTAAAAAGAAACTGGCTACAAGTAAGTAACGGATAACGTGGTGAGCGGATATTTGTAATGTCATAGTGAAAGTCTTTTGTTGTTCATTCTGTATTGTAACGGGTCAGTTTAATAGTGGCTATGTTGCTGATGTTGCCAATTAATCGATGACAACACGCGTATTTCTAATACCCAAGCTTGCAAGTTGATCGGTGAGTTGATCTGCTTCGTCTACAGTGGATAGTGGTCCAATACGGACACGATACACAGTATTGCCATTTGAACTCGCTGTTGTGATGGCGGTGCGTTCAAAAGCGGCATTGTGGAGTTTGTTATGTAGTCCCTGCGCATTGCTTTGGCTTGCAAAAGCACCTATCTGTAAATACATACTCGGTGTGATGATCTTATTTGTGTCGGCAACGACAGCCTGTTGTACGGGTGGCGATGCGGGCTGGGCCGGATTGAGTGCACGGATTTCAACTAAACCAGTTCCACTTGCCGTGATACCAAGCCGTGTTGCTGCCGCATAGGATAAATCAATAATCCGGTTCTCATGGAATGGCCCTCGATCATTGGCTTTAACAATCACACGTTTGTTATTACGCAGATTAATAACTTCAAGGTAGGTTGGTAATGGTAATGTTTTATGCGCCGCGGTCATGGCAAACATGTCGTAAGGTTCACCGCTGGAAGTGCGACGACCGTGAAACTTTGTGCCATACCATGAGGCAATACCGCGTTGGGTAAAGCCAGCACTGGTTTCTTTTACATAATAACGTTTGCCAAAGACGACATAAGATTTTGGGTTACCGTAACGGCTATGAGGCTCAACGCGAGGCACTGCATCAGGCACTTGTGATAGGTCGGGGTGTTGACTTGGTGCACTATCGCTATCGTCATAAATTAGCGAACTTCCTCCACAGGCACTCAAGAGCCCAGCAAGTAAAAAAACGGGTAATTTATTAAGTAAGTGTTTAGGCATCATTTTCATTGGCTGATTGGCGACGTTCGCGAATTTCTTGTGCAAGTTGATAAACAGCCATAGCGTATAGGGCACTGTGATTATAACGCGTGATGGCATAAAAATTATTTAATCCAAGCCAATGTTCCGATGCGGTTTTGCCTTCTAGGTTGATAACAGCGGCAAGTGCATTATCGTCGGTATTTTTATCGATATTGATAAAGCCTTTTTGGCGTAGACTGGCGATGGTGTGTTTGGGTTTAAGTCCTTTTTCTTTTAATAGTTTTTTATCAGTACTGACAGAAAGATTAAGTTGTTGGGTAATTTTTTCACCGCGTTTCCAGCCATGACGGGAAAGGTAATTGGCTACGCTGCCAATGGCATCAGCAGAATTATTCCAGATGTCACGTTTACCATCGTTGTCGAAATCGATAGCGTAACTGCGGAAGCTGCTGGAAATGAATTGTGGTTTACCCATCGCACCAGCGTAAGAGCCTTTTAGTGAAAGTGGATCAACCTTTTCTTCGCGAGTCATGAGTAAGTAATGTTTAAGTTCACTACGGAAAAATTTCGCGCGAGGCGGGTAGTCAAAGCCGAGTGTCGCGAGTGCATCGATAACGCGGTAGTTACCGGTATGTCGGCCATAACGGGTTTCAACACCGATAATGCCGACAATAATTTCAGGGTCAACGCCATATTGCTGCTGTGCCTGTTTTAGCAAATCAGCGTGCTCATTCCAAAATTCAACGCCGAGATCGATGCGTGATTGAGTAATGAATATAGGGCGATAGGCATGCCATGGTTTTCGCTCGGCTGGACGAGAAATGGCCTTGATAATGGATGGTTGCATGCGAGTCTTTTTAAATAGCTTTTCTAAGCTGGGCTTATCGAAACCATGCTTTTGCTGCATCTCTTTGATAAATAATTGAATATCCTTACGTTTATTTAAATCACCCGCATTAACAGGCGAGATAATGAACGACAGACTAAGTAGTGTGAGAAAGGCTTTTAAAACATTTGTGTAATGAGACATGTGGGTCCTATAAATATTCCAGCTATTACTGTGACAACAATTTTCGGTGAGTGTGCACTGACATGAGGATACCGAAAGCGATCATTAACGTCACCATTGATGTGCCACCATAACTAATTAGTGGCAGCGGTAGGCCAACAACCGGTAATAAACCGGTGACCATGCCAATATTAACGAAAATGTTAAAGAAAAAGGTAATTGCAATACTGCCACCCACCAAGCGACCAAAGGTATCTTGAGCTTGAGTAGAGATATATAGGCTGCGGGCAATAATAAATAGGTAGAGTGTGAGGAGTACGAGTATCCCCATTAGACCAAATTCCTCACCATAGACGGCAAAAATAAAGTCAGTTGAACGCTCTGGAAGAAACTCAAGATGAGATTGCGTTCCATTTAGCCAACCTTTGCCATATACGCCGCCGGAACCGATAGCAATCTTAGATTGCACAATATGCCAACCTGAGCCGAGTAAGTCTTGTTCTGGATTGAGAAAGGTTAATACACGTTGTCGCTGGTAGTCGTGCATGAAATACCAGAGTAGCGGTGCTGCGGCAATGGCGGCAAACATCGCGCTGAAGACAAATCGCCAGCGGATACCCGATAGCAGCATGACAAAAATACCTGAGCTAGCAATCACCAATGACGTGCCAAGATCAGGTTGTTTGGCAATTAAGAGCGTCGGCAGAATAATAAGGATAATGCAGATGATGACTCTCGATGGTTTAGGTGGCAAGGCTGCATCAGCTAGATACCAAGCTAAAATCATCGGTAAGGTAATTTTAATAATTTCGGATGGCTGGAAACGTACCAAGCCAAAATCAAGCCAGCGTTGTGCGCCTTTGCCTTCGCCGAAGGCAAGTACCGCAATGAGCAAAACAAGGCCAATAGCAAATAACCAGGGAGTCCAGAAACGTAATTGTCGCGGTGAAATTTGTGCAACGAGTACCATTACACCAAAGGCAACTGCGAGCCGAGTGAGTTGGCGGATAATGATGTCTTCATTTTGATTGCTTGCACTGTAGAGGATAACCAGCCCAAGTGCGGCGGTGAGCAGTAATGCAATGATTAAAGGTGCATCGATATGGAGACTATCAGCTAGTGAATAGCGGCGTCGGTTAGCGGCTGTATAGCTATCTAAAATCACAATCCCTTACCCAGTAGGTGTGCATCAAGCACTTTACGTGCAATTGGCGCGGCAACATGGCCACCACTGCCACCGTTTTCGGCAATCACAGCAATCGCAATTGTCGGTTTATCAAAAGGTGCAAAAGCAATGAAAAGCGAATGGTCACGTAAACGTAAATCAATTTCTTCTTCATTGTATTCGGCATCTTGGGCTATCCCAAATACTTGGGCAGTACCTGTTTTCCCCGCTATTTTGTATGGTGCGTCTTTCCCGCTACTACGTGCGGTACCGCGAGGACTATGTAGAACGCGTAACATTGATTTTTTTATTGTTTGCCAGTTTTGAGGGCTCTTTAAGAGTACCGATTTATATCGAGTGGGTTGCACTGGTATCGGTTCAGCATCTTCATCACCTTGTTTAGATTGCACAATAGTAGGACGAAAATGTAAGCCGTTCATAGAAAGTGTTGCGGTTGCAGATGCAAGTTGTAGTGGTGTGGTTAAAGTAAAGCCTTGACCAATGCCAGTGATGACCGTCTCACCAGGAAACCATGCTTGCCCACGTTTCTCGCGCTTCCATTCGCGTGAAGGAAATAAACCCGGCAGTTCACCAATAATATCAATACCTGTTTTTTGACCAAACCCGAATAAGCTCATGAATTTGTGCATCTGGGTGATACGTAGTTTCTTGGCTAATTCATAAAAATAAACATCACATGATTGCACAATTGCTTTATCAAGATCGGTGTCACCGTGGCCTTGTTTTTTCCAATCTCGGTAGCGTCGCTCATCACCTTCTAATTCAAACCAGCCCGGGCAAAATAGACTACTATCGGCTAAATCAGCATCGAGTCCAGCAAGACCTATAAACGGTTTTACAGTAGAACCGGGCGGGTATTGCCCTAAAATAGAACGATTAAAAAGCGGTTTATCGGGAGAGTCTCGTAATGCCGCATAACTTTTGACTCCGATGCCGGTAACAAATTGATTGGGATCGTAGTTAGGCTTACTAATTAAAGCGAGAAGCTCACCATTACGTGGGTCCATAGCAACAATGGAACCGCGGTAATCACCTAATATTTTATCAGCATAGTTTTGTAATTTGATATCGATATTGAGGTAAAGATCTCTTCCTGCAACAGGTGGGGTGCTGTCAATAATCCGTAGTGTGCGGTTTTGGGCATTGACCTCTTCTTGCTGGTAACCAACTTGACCGTGCAAGTCATCTTCATAAGAACGTTCAATACCGAGTTTGCCGATATGTGTGGTTGCGCTGTAATTAGCAGGATCAATGCGTTGTAGTTCTCGGGCATCAATACGCCCAACATAACCAATCGTATGAACACCAGTTTTACCAAACGGGTAATAACGAATTAAACGCGCTTGAATATTGACGCCTTTATATAAGTGACGATCTACTGAAAAGCGAGCAACTTCTTCTTCAGTTAATCGATAGCGTAAAGGGATGCTTTGGAAGCGACGCTTTTGTTTAACAAGACGTTTGAAATGTTGTCGGTCACTATCGCTAATTGATATTAATTGGCTTAAGCGTTCTAATGTATTGTCGAGATCTTTGACTTGCTCGGGTATTAATTCAAGACTGAATGAAGGGATATTTTTTGCAAGAATGACACCATTGCGATCATATATTAATCCTCGCGTAGGTGGCAGCGGAACAATCTTCAGTCGATTCTTTTGCGAAAGGGTTGAGAAGTGTTGGTGGTTATAAATTTGTAAATAAATAAGTCGAGATACAATACCTAGCATCATCATTATGATAACAACGATTGCGACGATCGCACGACGTTTAAATAATCGCGTTTCGCTACCGTGATCTTTTATTTGTAGCTTACGTAGCATGCTCTATGTAACTCGAAAGTGCCGGCGCGTACCGCGCATCACAATAAAGACCCAAGGCCAAAGTATTGCGCTACTAATTGAGGGAAGCCAATAAGTCCAGCTCTCGGGTGTTGTGCCAATAATACCGAGAATCCAGAGCACTAATAATTGGCTCATGGCAACCAATACAAGGATCGCGAGTGCCTGTTGCCCTAGTGGGTAAACACGAATGCGTTGATATAATTTAATTGTTAAGAAGGCAACAATGGTTAGTGATAAGGCATGCAGACCTAATAAATTACCTAGTGTTACATCAAGCATCAACCCAGCAATCCAACCCCCGGTAATACCAACGCGTTGGGGTAAGGCCATGCACCAATAAATTAAGACAAGCGTTATCCATTCTGGGCGTAATGCTTGCGCCCATGTCGGTAATGGCAACATGGTTAATAGCAAGGCAACAACGAAGCTTGCAACAATAATCCATCCACCTTGGTGACGTACTGGCATTATTGTGCCTCCACGACAGATTCAGGTTGAGGGCCGGCGCTTGGCCAAACGATAAGCACTTCTCGACTGCGCTGTAAGTGAGCAGTTGGTGTGGCAATAACATCAAGATAAGGTTCGCCAGGGCGTTTTAATGTATGTGACACGCGCGCGACAGGGTAGCCAGCGGGGAAGCGCCCACCTAAACCAGATGAAACAAGCAATTCACCTACTTCGAGTTTTGTGTTACTTGGGATGTGTAGTAATTCAAGTTCGCCAGAACGTCCTGTGCCTGTCGCAATAGCACGTTGTCCTGTGCTGTTTAGCTGTATAGGAATCGCATGACTTGGATCGGTAATTAACATTGCGGTGCTAGAAAAGGGACTTACTTGCAAAATCTGACCAATAATACCTTCTGAATCGAGTAAGGGTTGACCGGCAAATAAATCGTCATTGCTACCTTTGTTAATCACGATTCGTCGAGTAAAGGGATCTAGATCAACACGAATCAATTCTGCAATAAGCACCTTGTCGCCAACCTTAGAAGAAGAGTCAAGCAGTTCTCGTAGGCGCATATTTTCAGACTGAAGCGCAGCGTATTTTTGTAGTTGTGCTTTGAGTAGTAAGTTTTTAACGCGGAGCTCTTCGTTATCACTTAACAAGCTAGATCGAGAAGCAAGGTTCTCGCTAACATCACCAGCAACTGAAAATGGTAAATCGATTACTTGGCGGATTGGTTCAATAATTAATGATAAGCCAGCTCGAACAGTATCAAGGTGATGATAACGATGATCCAATGTCATGATAACAATGGATGCAATAATAAGCAGAAGTAAACGGGTACCTAATAAAGGTCCTTGTGTAAACAGCGTTTTAATAATTCAACCTCTGCGTATGTGCCTTATTCTAGATCAAAGACATCAATGCCATGCTCGTCAATCATTTCTAAAACGGTACCACCACCTCGAGCTACACAGGTAAGCGGTTCTTCAGCAATGATAACGGGTAGACCTGTTTCTTCGCTGAGTAATTTATCAAGATCTGTTAGCATGGCTCCACCACCGGTTAAAACCATACCGCGTTCAGCAACGTCGGCACCTAGTTCAGGCGGTGTTTGTTCTAGTGCATTTTTAACTGCGCTAACGATACCTGATAAAGGTTCTTGTAAGGCTTCAAGAATTTCATTGCTATTAAGTGTAAAGCTACGCGGAATACCTTCTGCAAGATTTCGGCCTTTGACTTCAAGTTCTTTTACTTCATTAGCAGGGAAGGCAGTACCAATTTTAAGTTTGATTTTCTCGGCAGTTGATTCACCAATAAGGCTGCCATAGTTACGGCGAACATAACTAATGATGGCTTCATCAAGATGGTCACCACCAATGCGAACAGAGTCAGAATAAACGATACCGTTTAAAGAAATAATTGCGACCTCGGTAGTACCACCACCAATATCGAGAACCATTGAACCTTTTGCCTCGCCTACCGGCATGCCTGCACCAATTGCGGCGGCCATTGGTTCATCAATTAAATAAACTTCGCGTGAACCAGCGCCTAGTGCAGATTCACGAATAGCTCGACGTTCTACTTTTGTTGAACCACAAGGAACGCAAACAACAACACGAGGGCTTGGACGAAAAAATTTTGTTTCATGCACTTTGTGAATAAAGTGTTGCAGCATTCTTTCTGTGACATCGAAGTCAGCGATGACACCATCTTTCAATGGCCTTATGGCCGTAATATTCCCAGGTGTACGACCCAGCATTAATTTAGCTTCTTTACCAACAGCAGAAACACTTTTTGCTCCACTGCTACCCCGATCTTGTCGAATTGCGACGACTGATGGTTCATCAAGGACGATACCTTGATTGCGAGCATATATTAGGGTGTTAGCGGTGCCAAGGTCTATCGACAAATCAGTGGAAAACAGACCGCGCAAGGAATTGAACATACTGGGAATTATCCTTTTTCATACATAAAAATGCTTAAATATGGCGCTACTCTAACAATGCATAGGGTTTTCGGCAAGGTGCTAATTGTGATAAGTTTCGCATCCTGAATTATTTATCAAGTTGTGTCCAAAATGGGCCGTCGTTTGAATGAGTGGAGTTGCGTATGTCTTTAACGCAAGATGATGTAAAAAAGATTGCCCATTTGGCTAGGCTTTCGATCAATGAGAGCGATATTCCAGATTATGAAAAGGAATTGTCGAGCATTATTGGCCTGGTTGAACAAATGAATGCAGTTGATACTAACGATGTAGCACCAATGGCGCACCCTTTGGATATGGTACAACGTTTGCGTGATGATGTTGTCAGTGAAACAGATCACCATGAGCAATATCAAGACATTGCGCCAAGCGTAGAAAATGGCTTATATCTCGTGCCACAAGTGATTGAGTAAGATTTCCCTCATTTTCGTACACACCTTAAACCTATCGAAGTCATAGATTATGCATAATAAGACCCTCAGCGAACTTTCGGCAGCACTGCAAGCTGGTGAATTCTCTAGCACGGAGCTAACACAGGCCTATTTGGACAGAATTGCCAACTTAGACCCACAAGTTAATGCCTTTGTAACCGTGACAGAACAGTTTGCGATGGATGCAGCCGCGGCTGCAGATAAGCGTATTGCCGCTGGAACCGCTGCGCCATTAACAGGTATCCCCTTGGCACAAAAGGATATTTTCTGCACCGAAGGCGTTAAAACCACCTGTGGTTCAAAAATGTTGGATAATTTTACCTCCCCTTATAATGCTACGGTGATTGAGCACTTTAATAAGGCCGGCGCGGTCATGTTGGGTAAGACCAATATGGATGAATTTGCGATGGGCTCATCAAATGAAACCAGTTTTTACGGAGCGGTTAAAAATCCCTGGGATACCAATAAGGTACCAGGCGGCTCTTCTGGTGGTTCTGCAGCGGCTGTTGCTGCGCGTCTTGCACCGGCATCAACCGGAACAGATACTGGTGGCTCAATCCGTCAGCCGGCCTCTTTGTGTGGCATCACAGGGCTAAAACCAACCTATGGCCGTGTTTCACGTTATGGAATGATTGCCTTTGCCTCTAGTCTTGATCAGGCAGGGCCGATGACACGCACAGCAGAAGATGCGGCATTAATGCTGAACTGTATGGCCGGATTTGATGAGCGTGATTCAACCAGCGCACAGCGCGATGTACCTGATTACACAGCAAATTTAAATGATTCGCTGGATGGAATGACGATAGGACTGCCAAAAGAATATTTTGGTGAGGGTCTGGATGCACAAGTTAGTAATGCTGTTGAGGCGGCGATTAGAGAATATGAGAATCTTGGTGCAAAGGTTAAAGAAATCAGCCTACCGAATACGCACCTTGCAGTGCCTACTTATTATGTAGTCGCGCCAGCAGAGTGTTCATCAAACCTATCCCGTTTTGATGGTGTGCGTTTTGGTTATCGCTGTGATGATCCCGTTGATCTGGAAGACCTATATAAGCGTTCTCGCGGTGAAGGTTTTGGTGCCGAGGTGAAACGTCGTATCATGATGGGAACCTATGCATTATCAGCAGGTTATTATGATGCTTACTATCTGAAAGCGCAGCGCCTGCGTCGCCTGATTAGTGATGACTTTACGCGTGCCTTTGAAGAGGTCGATGTCATTATGGGGCCAACCGCACCGGAGCCTGCATTTGGTTTAGGCGAAAAATCCGATGACCCTATCACCATGTATCTATCTGATATTTATACTATTGCTGCCAATCTTGCTGGGCTCCCTGGGGTGTCGGTTCCGGCCGGTTTTGTTAATAATATGCCGGTTGGCTTGCAGATTATCGGTAATTACTTTGATGAAGCACGCCTACTGAATGTAGCGCACCGCTACCAACAGGCAACGGATTGGCATACACGTGCGCCAGCGGCGTTTGAGTAAGCTAAGTTTCAAAACGTTTGTGTTCTCAGCGCCTTCGCGTTGAAAGAGGATTAAAAATGGAATGGGAAGTAGTCATAGGGCTTGAGATTCATGCTCAGCTCGCGACCAAAAGTAAAATTTTCTCGGGTGCATCGACAGCTTATGGTGCGCAGCCTAATACGCAGGCATGTGTGGTTGATCTTGGTTTACCGGGCGTATTGCCTGTGTTGAATCATGAAGCGGTGCAAATGGCGATTAAATTTGGTCTAGCAACCAATTCTGAGGTTGCTCCTCGTTCTATCTTTGCGCGCAAGAATTATTTTTATCCTGATCTACCAAAGGGTTACCAAATCAGCCAGATGGATCTACCCATTGTTGGTGAAGGTGTTCTTGAAATACACCTTGAAGATGGTTCCACGAAAAAAGTGGGCATTACCCGTGCTCACCTAGAAGAAGATGCCGGCAAATCAATACACGGTGAAACTCAAGGTATGACCGGTGTTGATCTAAATCGTGCAGGGACACCATTGCTAGAAATTGTTTCCGAACCTGATATGCGTTCAGCTAAGGAAGCGATCGCTTATATGAAGAAGATTCATTCGATAGTGACCTATATCGACATTTGTGATGGCAATATGCAAGAAGGTTCATTTCGTTGTGATGCCAATGTATCGGTACGCCCTAAGGGGCAAGAAGAATTTGGCACACGCGCAGAATTAAAAAACCTAAACTCTTTCCGCTATGTTGAACGTGCAATTAATTTAGAAGTAGAACGCCAGATTGATGTTATTGAAGGTGGTGGAGAAGTTGTTCAGGAAACACGACTTTATGATGCCGACAAACATGAAACACGTTCTATGCGTAGCAAGGAAGAAGCGAATGATTACCGCTATTTCCCTGATCCGGATTTATTGCCTGTCGATATTGATAATGAAACCATCGAAAAGGTACGTGCTGAATTACCGGAGTTACCTGATGCCAAACGGCAGCGTTTTATTAGTGAATATGGTTTGTCTGAATATGATGCAGATGTGTTGACATCGACACGCCCAATGGCTGATTACTATGAAACGGTTGTTACTGCTTCAGGTGGTGAAGCTAAGTTGAGTTCGAACTGGGTGACAGGTGATTTCGCAGGAACGCTTAACAAAGAATCAACTGATATTAAAGACAGCCCGGTTTCAGCTGAGATGCTTGGTGGTATGATTAAGCGGATTGCTGATAATACGATTTCTGGCAAGATTGCCAAACAAGTCTTTGAGTCAATGTGGCAGGGCGAGGGCGACGCTGATGCGGTTATTGAAAGCAAGGGTTTAAAACAGGTCACCGATACAGGTGCGATTGAAAAATTGGTTGACGACATTATTGCTAACAATCCAGCACAGGTCGAACAGTATCGTTCAGGTAAGGATAAAGTATTTGGCTTCTTTGTTGGCCAAGTAATGAAGGCAAGTCAAGGTAAGGCAAACCCTGCGCAGGTAAATCAAATTCTCAAGGAAAAATTAAAACCTTAATGCTGTTTGATTTGTTGTTCATGATCATCCTCGTGGATATGAACAATCACTTTGTTGCGGCCGGTTTGTTTGGCAAGATATAAAGCATTATCGGAATGCAATAACAGGCTATTGAGAGACTCTTCTTTATCAGCGGAAGGGTATTCCACACAAATCCCACAGCTAATTGTCATATGAATATGCACATTTCGATAATGGATAGGTGTTTGTTCGGTTGCAGTGCGAACCTTTTCAGCAACGGCATTAACACCTTCGGTTGTTTCACCTAAAGTAATAATTAAAAACTCCTCACCACCAAGACGGAATAAATAGTCATTAGTCCGTGAATGGCTGCGTAATAGCGCAGAAAATTCAACTAAGCACTGATCACCGGCAAGGTGGCCATATTCATCGTTAATATTTTTGAAGTGATCAATATCAATAATAATGGCTGCAAGTGGCGAACGATCTCGTTGTGCTTGAGCTTGCAATTTGGGGAAAACCTCAACGAGATGACGTCGGTTATAGAGTTCAGTGAGGCTATCGGTAATAGTGAGTGTTTCGAGTTCTTTTTGTGTCTTTGAAATAAGCGTTTGTTTCTCGCGTAGGCCATGAATCATATCGGAGAAGTGATTGATCAGAAAATCGATTTCATTGCGTGGAGTGATTTTACTAATAACAGGCAAATTACCTTTTGAAACCGCATCGGTCATGGCGAGTAATTTTTTAATAGGTTTGTCAAAATCACGTAAAAATAATATGCCTAAAAACAAAACGCCAGCAATACCAAAAACGACAATAAACAAAATTAACCGACTGAAATCTCCGATGTTATCAAGTAGGCGGCTTTCAGATACACCAAAATAAAATCCGATATCTTTACTTAAGGTATCACTGACAGCAATACGGTTAAGCATAAAAATATCATTCATAAAGCTTAAACTGACGGTATTGTCGTTAAGTAGTTGTGCATTCATCGAAGGAATAGTGCTTAGTGTTACTTTGTTTTTATTGGTAATAAAAATACGACCTTTACTGATCTCCTCTAGTTCTCTCAGTTTATCTGTATCGTACGTTCGTGAAAGAATGATATGACCAAGTAATTTTTCTAAATAGTACACGGGGGCATTTGCAACCAGCTCAACACCTTGAGGTGTTTGAATGTATTGCAGCTTAACGCTTTGTGGTTTTGTGCTGAGCTCAACCATGTTGATAATGGGTTCTCCCGCATTACCACTTATTATTTTTCTATTGGTATTAATGAGAACGCGGTTATCAATAGGAAGCCAACCAAATTGTTGTGCATATAGTTTATTAAGTGGTTTATGTTCTGCACCAATCTCGACGATAACGTACATATATTCTTGAATACGTAAATTGTCACGTACGATTCCCGCATAACGTTCGAGTTCTAGTCGTTCGGCAGTTAAATAAGTGTCGAGTAAGTTTGATGTGCGTTGCAATTGTTGCTTGGCTTCGCCCAAGAGAATGTTTTGAGTATGCCAAAATGATAGCCCAAGAAAAAGACCGAGAAAAAGAGACACCAGTAGTATGTAAAAAATTAGTCGAGAACGGAATGTAGCAAGTTTAATCATATATGCTAAATCTTAATTACTTTAGTGTGTTGCTATTGAAAGGGGCAATAGTTGGTGTTCACTGAATAATTCTGGATGCCGCGCGACCTCTTTTTGGGCACTTAGCATTAAGGCTTTTAATTCAGTTGTCGCATTATTTTTTGTTATTACAGAAAGCTGACGAAAAAAGGGGTAAAGTTCTTTTTTTAAATTTTCACTGGTTGGTAGATAGCCACCAACACGAATAATTTTTGTATTTGAGCTTTCACCACGTAGCCACGCTGTACCCGCATGCCCAATAGCGGATTCGAAATCCCCAACACGTTTAACCATTTCATCTGCACTTTGAACATTAATGCGTTTACTGGTGAAATCAGTTGGTGCTGGAAGAATGCGTTTCCAATGTCCCGGACGTTTTTTGCAGTGGAGTCGTGTAACAACAACAATTTGTTTATTTTCACCACCGACATCTTTCCAGTTAGTAATTCTGCCACTGAATATGGCTTTAACTTGTTTGATGGTTAAATTATCTACTGGGTTTGTCTCATGGCTTAGAATCATTAATGGCTCTAGTGCGAGCGGGAAAACGTCGAGATTTTTTTTACCCACCTCAGCATCACTGAGGGCACAGCAGACCATGCCAAAACTTTGTTTTACAGGAGAGCTCTGTGCGGTTGATTTTATTCCGGCATTGCAGCCAACACCGAGCATAGACTGTTTGCCAAACAGGGTGATTTCCTGTCCATGTTTTTTTTCAAGAATAGGTTTGATCTTGTTAAGAATAACCCAGGATGAATGCGCGCCAGCACCGCTGATGGATATATTATCTTCAGCCTGGCTCGCAAGGGGAATGATGAATAGAGATATAGCAAAAGCAGCGGTTATGTTTTTAAATAAATTTTTCATGTCATGCCCCCCCTACAGACAATAACCTAGATATAAAACCATATAAAAAGTACGTATTTATCTTATATAGACACAGTCAGGCCACTTAGACTAAGTGTAGTTGAAAATCAGCAAATATGTGGTGAAGTTAAGTTCGATGACAGGCTATGCAGGTTGGATCTTTATGTAATTTCATGGTGCGCCATTCCATGCTCATGCCATCAAATAGCATTAATTTACCGGCAAGCGTTTCGCCTATATTAAGTATTATTTTGAGTGTTTCGAGGGCCTGCATTGAACCCAAGATTCCAACCATAGGTGCGAGTACGCCGTTGTTGGAGCAGTTTGTGTCTTCTTCGCCAGTATCCTGATATAAGCATTGATAGCAGGGCATATTGGGATCGTCGCTGCGAAAAACAGCGATTTGACCTTCCATGCGAATAGCAGCAGCTGAAACTAAAGGTGTTTTAGCCGCTAGACAGGCACGGTTGACAGCAAAGCGTGTGGCAAAGTTATCACTGGCATCAACAACAACATCCGCTTTTTTAGTCGCCGCGATGAGAGCTTGATCCTCAAGTCTGGTATTTATTGTCTTGATTTTAATAAGGGGATTGAGTTGCTTTAATCGCTGTTGTGCGGAATCGATTTTTGCATGACCTATGTCGTTTGTGCTGTGCAATATCTGTCTTTGCAGGTTTGATAGATCAACATCATCAAAGTCAGCAAGATCGAGTTGTCCAACCCCCGCGGCGGCCAAATACATAGCAACAGGTGAGCCTAGTCCACCCAAACCAATGATTAGTACACGTGAATCAGTAAGTCGCTGTTGTCCTTCAATATCGACTTGAGGCAACATAATTTGCCGGCTGTAGCGGAGTAGTTCGTCATCGTTCATGGGTACATAATAAACGATATGGCAACGCTTATCTCGGGTTAGATATTAGAGGTATTTTCGCCAGTGGTTGGGACGTTCGTCTCGGCAACCGTGCGGCAGGCGTTGGTAGCGGGTTATATAGATATCGCGGGTTGCCTTGCTATCGGGGTGGTATCCCATGTTGAGACACTGGGTTTCTTCGGTGTAGTGAAACAATGCACGGCGGAGTATGCACATTAAATTATTATCGAGATGGAAACCGACTTCACGTAGGCCTGATTCGATAATGTCCATTGTGACCAATCGCAGGTCGTAACTGACATGTAGGCGGGTATCAGATTGAGGGTAAAGATTAATAATACCCGGTGCATCAGCGAGCAACAGCATAGCGAGCTGTGAAGGTGAATCGTCAGGATTATGCAGTGGCGCGAAATGAATATCGCGGTGTTTTATACACTGGTCTGAATGATCGCTCATACTTCAATACTAGGACTATAGGATAAATATGCAAGTTTTAAGCGCACTAAATATCGCTGATAGGGCTTAAAATATGTCTATTGTGACTTACAGCCAAGACAGACACGGTCGTGACCGCCAATATCTTGCTTAGTCTCAACATTTTGGAACCCGTTTTGGGTGAAGAGTCGCTGCACAGCTTGGCCTTGATCGTGGCCATGTTCGACTAATAACCAGCCATTTTTTGAGAGAAAGTTACTCGCTTGTTGAACAATACAGCGCAATGCATCGAGGCCATCCTCACCTGAGCTGAGCGCAAATTCGGGCTCGCATTTTAATTCAGGTGTTTGCATGTGGGGATCAGCGCTGGGGATGTAAGGCGGATTGCTAACAATGATGTCAAAGAGTTCACCATCGCTAAAAGCACTGAACCAATTGCTATGAATAAAATGCACATTGCTGATTTGTAGATGTGTCGCATTATCTTTTGCAACCGCGAGTGCAGCCGTAGAAAGGTCGGTGGCGGTAATTTCGCATTGCGGGCATTCGCTGGCTATGGCAAGTGCAATAGCGCCACTTCCTGTACCAAGATCAGCCAATTTGATGGCGTCACTTTTTATTGTTGTTAGTAATTGTAGTGCAGTTTCAACAAGCAATTCTGTATCAGCTCGTGGCACAAGTGTATCAGTGGTGACATGCAAATTAAGAGACCAAAATTCGCGCTGGCCTGTTAGATGGGCAACAGGTTCACCTGCTGCACGTCGTGCGAGTAAAAGGGCGTAAGTTTGAGCGGCTTCTTTTTCAGGTTTTACTTCGGGGTAAGCGCGCAAATAACTGCGCTGCTTATCAAGTACATGGGCAAGTAATACTTCGGCATCGAGTTGCGCGGTATCGCTATTGGCGAGTTGGGCTTTAGCGGCTGTTAATAATTCATCGATACGTTGCATCGAAGCCGACCTTAGTCGCCCATCGCAGCAAGTAAATCTGCTTGGTACTCGTGGCGCAGCGGCTCAATCACTTGATTCAGATCGCCTTCTAAAATTTCTTGCAGTTTATACAGGGTAAGGTTGATGCGATGATCCGTTAAACGCCCCTGTGGGTAGTTGTAAGTACGAATGCGTTCAGAACGATCACCGCTGCCGATTAAGTTACGACGTTGCTCGGCCTGTTCACTATTTTGTTTATCTGTTTCAGCAGTGAGTAGGCGTGATTGTAATAACGACATCGCCTGCGCTCGGTTTTTATGCTGTGAACGCTGATCCTGACACTCAACAACCGTCCCTGTTGGCACGTGGGTAATGCGAATCGCGGAGTCGGTTTTATTGACGTGCTGACCACCTGCACCTGAGGCGCGGAAGGTATCGACCTTTAGATCCGCTGGGTTGATTTTGATCTGCTCAACATCGGCGATTTCCGGCATGATGGCAACCGTACAGGCTGAGGTGTGCACACGTCCTTGTGATTCGGTTTCCGGTACACGTTGCACACGGTGCCCACCAGACTCAAATTTCATTATTGAATACACGTCTTTACCCAGAATACGCGAAACAATTTCTTTATAACCGCCGTGCTCACCTTCGTGCTCGTTAACGATTTCAAGTTTCCAGCCTTGTCGTTCTACAAAGCGGCTATACATACGAAATAAGGCACCGGCAAACAGTGCGGCTTCATCGCCACCAGCACCTGCGCGTATTTCAATGAAGACGTTATTTTCATCAAGTGGGTCGGTTGGCAAGAGAAGAATTTGTAGCTCATCCTCAAGTGTCTCAATTTCTTTTTTAGCCGACTTGATTTCTTCTTCAGCCATCTCGCGCATCTCGGCATCGTCTTCATCAAGCATTTCTTTAGCGGCATCCATATTATCCAGTGCGCTGAGATAGCTATTAAAGGCTAATACGATAGGATTTATTTGCGCATATTCTTTTGAGAGCTCACGAAATTTATTGTTGTCGGCAATGGTTTCTGCATCAGAAAGGAGCGCATTGATTTCTTCAAGGCGCTCAGCAAGGGTATCGAGTTTTTGACGTATGGAAGCTTTCACGTTGTACAGTCCGGTTTTATTTTCTAAATAAGGATGCGTAGTGGTTCAAGTTACGCAGGGTTCGAGAAGAAAGTGAGAATAGCTAGGTTTCTTCGCCGAGGTTATATAATTCACGAACGATATCGAGTACGTCACGTCGGCCATCAAAACTGGCTTGGCGCATACGTGTGCTTGGTAGGTGAGTGAGTTTGTTGGTGAGTAAGCGTGCTAATTCTTCAAGCACAACTTCAGGGGCATCACCATTGCGGATACGTTGTAATGCACGTACTACCGTTTCATGACGCAATTGTTCTGCATGGTCGCGGAAATCGCGAATAGTAGAAATAGCGTCTAATGAGCGTAACCAGCCCATAAAATGCTCGACTTGCGTATCGATAATCTCTTCTGCCTGATGCGCAGCATCTTGCCGTGATTGCAGGTTTTCTTGAATAATTTCCTGTAGATCATCAACACTGTACAGATAAACATCATCAAGCTCGTCGACTTCGGCTTCAATGTCGCGTGGTACAGCAATATCAACCATGAACATGGGTTTGTGTTTACGTTGTTTCAGTGCACTCTCGACACTACCTTTACCAAGAATCGGTAAGCTACTCGCAGTGGATGAAATAATAATATCGGCCTCTGCAAGGTGGTTTGGCATTTCAGATAGCGGGATGGCAAAGCCATCGAATTGGCTCGCCAATCCCTGCGCACGTTCAACAGTCCGGTTAGCAATAATCATGCGCCCCATACCGGACTCATTAAGATGTCTTGCTGCGAGCTCAATGGTTTCACCTGCGCCAATGAGCATGGTCGTGAGCGGGCTGAGATCACCAAATATTTGTTTTGCTAAGGCAACGGCAGCAAACGCGACTGAAACGGGACTATGACCTATTGCGGTATCAGTACGTATCTGTTTAGCGACGGAAAAGGTGTGTTGAAATAGCTTTGATAATGTTTTACCGATAGTACCCGCGGCACTGGCTTGCTGGTAGGCATCTTTCATTTGCCCTAGAATCTGTGGTTCACCGAGTACCAATGAATCAAGGCCGCTAGCAACACGCAGCATATGACGTACGGCAAGCTGATCAGGGTGACGATAGATGTAGGGCTCGAGTGAACCATGATCAAGTCGATGGAACTCCTGCAGCCAATTGAGGACTACATTACTGTTGGCAGCATCCAATTCACAGTAGACTTCAGTACGATTACAGGTTGAAAGAATGGCAACTTCTTCGACAGGAGTGCTGTCTGTGAGGTTCTGAAGGGCTGATTGCATCGATTCTGGCGCAAACGCAACGCGCTCGCGGATCGCCACTGGGGCGGTCTGGTGATTGATGCCAAATGCTAGAAGTGCCATAACGTTATGTATTTAAAGTGTTTTTGTGAATCTATTTAGGCTGCAATTATTGCTAAAGCCAGATAGACGGTTAACATACTATTAAAAATAGCTATTATACTGAAAAATAGCGGTTACGGATTTCCTAATTCATACTATTTTATATTTAGGTATTGTAGGCAATGGGTGAGGCGGGAAGCTGAACCAAGCATAAAACGGGATAATGATGACAAGAAAGACTACGATTCAGCTTTTACTACTCGCCAGTGCGGTATCGATATCAGGTTGCGCGGTATTTGAGAAACCCTCTCCTGTGGTTGAAAAGCCAAAGCCTATTATCAAAAAAGTAGCGCCAGTTCGTGTCGATCTACCTGATGTGGAACTCAATGCGGATTTGTTGTTTACATTACTGTCGGGTGAAATGGCGGGTTATCGCGGTGAATTGGCTGTCGCGACTGAACAATATCTTCGTGCGGCGAAACAGACCCGAGATCCTCGGGTTATTGAGCGTGCGGTTCGTGTGGCGAGTTATGCAAAACTGCACAAACAAGGCCTGGAGGCTGCGCGACTTTGGATAGAAATTGAGCCTAATAATAAGTCAGCAAAAAATAATCTAGCTGGTTTGTTGTTACGAAATGGTTTGAAAGTCGAAGCATTAAACGCATTTGATGAATTAATTAAATCAGCACCGAATAAACAGAGACGCTTTATTGAGCTTGGTAAGCAGTTGCTTAAGGAAAAAAACCGTCAGCAAGTATTAGAAATGGTGCAACAGTTAGTTGTGCGTTACCCCAAAGTGGCTTCGGCACATTTTTTACTGAGTTCCTTAGCAGAACAGACAGGTAAATTTGTCTTAGCCGAAAATGCAATACGCCAAGCGCTTGTATTGAAGGTGGGTTGGACAGATGCACAAAACCAATTGGCAAGAATTTTACACTTGCAAGGTAATACGTCTAAGGCTATTTCATTTTTAGAAAAAGTATTAAAGGACACCCCAGATAATACATCGATTCGCTTGAGTTATGCGCGCTTGTTGGTTGATGCAAAACAACTAGATAAGGCGCGAGGCGAATTTGAAAAATTAGCTGTTGCTGCTCCTGAAAATGCCAATATTTTATTTGCACTCGGTATTTTGGCATTGCAGTCTGACAACCTTATTGATGCGGCGAAATATTTTGGACAAGTTAATAGCAAGGGGCGTAGAGGCTTAGAAGCAAGTTATTATCTTGGGCAAATTGCAGAAAGTAATGAAGATTATGCGAAAGCGTTAACTTATTATGCACGGGTTTCACGCGGAGAATATGCCTTTGATTCAAAACTGAGGATTGCGCGTTTATTAAATAAACAAGGTAAAACAAAATTAGCGTTAACAACACTGAGCACTATGTCGTTAAGAGGCGATGCACAATTAGTCAGTGTTACACTGATTAAAGGTGATATTTTACGGAGTCAAAAGCGTTTTGCTGATGCGATAGCAGGCTACAATAAGGCGCTCGAGAAATTACCTAATAACAGTGATTTACTTTATGCGCGAGCATTAATGGCAGAGCGTGTTGGGCGTATTGATATTCTCTTGGTTGATTTGAAAACAATATTAAAAACTGAACCGAATAACGCGCATGCATTGAACGCATTAGGTTACACATTGGCTGATCGCACGGGTAAATTGAAAGAAGCACTTGAATATATTAGCCGTGCTTTAAAATTATTACCCGATGATCCGGCAATCATTGATAGCATGGGGTGGATACAATATCGGCTAGGTAATAATGCCGAGGCACTTAAGCATTTAACACGCGCCTACGATTTGAATAATGATGCTGAAATTGCAGCACACCTTGGTGAGGTGTTGTGGATGTTAGGTGAAAAAACGCGAGCCAGTAAAGTGTGGCGACAAGGCTTGGAAAAATCTCCTGATGATGAGCGCTTACTTGAGGTCATGAAACGTTTAGAATTATGAGATATTTGCTCGTTCTAGTTTGCCTCACTGCATTAAGTGGTTGTGAATCATTACTCCTATCCGAGCCTGTTGCACCGAAGGTCAAAGATGTTGGTTCTGCATGGACACAGCATAATAAAAAGCTCTCTGAGTTGGTAGCGTGGAATATTGATGGACGTATTTCAGTGCGCCTCGATGAAGAGGCCTGGCATGCTACATTACTTTGGCAGCAGATTGATCAGGTTTACCATATTCGTTTGTTTGGCCCCTTTGGTGCAAGTGCAATACAGCTGGATGGCAGTCCGCATGCGGTGGTATTGACGCAAGACGGTGAGCAAGTGCATTCGCAAGATCCTCAACAATTACTTGCCCAGCGATTGGGCTGGCAGGTGCCAATTAATGGGCTTCGTTATTGGGCTATTGGGCAAAAAATACCGACCAAACCAGCTAAGTTGGCTCTTGATGATGCTGGACACCTTGCTAGCTTAGAACAAGAAGGTTGGAAGATTCGTTACCGGCGCTATGCGGTGATTAATGGCTACACATTGCCAAGTAAGATATTTATGGATAATAAGGGCTTGGATATCCGGATTGTCATCGATCGCTGGCAAACCACGGGATCGAAAACTTGAATAAGCAGGATAATTGGCTGATAAGGCCTGCCCCAGCAAAATTAAATCTATTTTTGCATATTACCGGCCGTCGTGATGATGGTATGCATAATTTGCAGACTTTATTTCAATTTCTAGATTATAGCGACGAAATAGCCGCAAGATGTCGGCAAGATGGACGAATTTGTCTTCAAAGCGAGATTGCTGGGGTTGCTAATGACGATAATTTGGTAGTGCGGGCAGCTAAATTATTACAGCAATTTTCAAAAACTGTGCTGGGAGCAGATATCCGTTTAGATAAGCGTTTACCGGCAGGAGGCGGCCTTGGTGGTGGTAGTTCGGATGCAGCGACTACTTTGGTCTTATTGAATGAAATTTGGCAATGTGGCCTTTCTAAGCAAGAATTAGCAGATATAGGCCTGCAATTAGGCGCAGATGTGCCGATTTTTGTGCATGGTGAAGCCGCTTGGGCAGAAGGGGTTGGTGAACAATTTAGCCCTGTAGAACCGCCTGAACCATGGTATTTCGTCATTCAACCCAATATTTCTGTCAGTACAAGTGAAATTTTTTGCTCATCGGAATTGACACGTGACTGTCCTCCCATCACAATACGCGCCTTTCTGTCAGGGCATGGAAGTAATGTTTTTGAATCGGTGGTTCGAAAACGCTACCCGGAAGTCGAACAAGCACTGAATTGGCTCGGAAAACATGCTGATGCAAAGATGACGGGAACTGGCAGTTGCATCTTCGCCGCGTTCGACACAGAGCAGCAGGCGAAGGCAGTGGAGACAGGCTTACCAAAGCAATGGAATGGCTTTGTTGCTAAGGGATGCAATCAATCACCTTTATATGGTGTTGATGATGCAGAGTCGTAAAAATCGACTAGAATGCCTGTACAGAAGATGAGCTCATTAGGATGAGTGAGTTTTAAAAAGTTTATTGGGGCGTCGCCAAGCGGCTAGGCACCGGGTTTTGATCTCGGGACTATAGAGTTTGGTTCGACTAATTCAGCGAAGCTGAATTTGGACGTCTGCAAGACGGGCCCGCAGGGCCGAGGCACGTTAAGTGCCGAGCAATCCTACCGAAGGTAGGGTGAGAAAAGTGTAAAGAGTTTATTGGGGCGTCGCCAAGCGGCTAGGCACCGGGTTTTGATCTCGGCATACGTAGGTTCGAATCCTACCGCCCCAGCCATATTTAATGAGCTGGATTTATTCCGGTAGGATGAGAACCTCAGGTTCGACTAATTCACGAAGTGAATTAGAACAGCGGCGCAGACGAAGTCAGCAACGCTGGCCCGAATAATCCTACCGCCCCAGCCATATTTAATGAGCTGGATTTATTCCGGTAGGATGAGAGCCTCAGGTTCGACTAATTCACGAAGTGAATTAGAACAGCGGCGCAGACGAAGTCAGCAACGCTGGCCCGAAGGGTGAGGGACGTAGTCCCGAATAATCCTACCGCCCCAGCCATATTTAATGAGCTGGATTTATTCCGGTAGGATGAGAACCTCAGGTTCGACTAATTCACGAAGTGAATTAGAACAGCGGCGCAGACGTAGTCGGCAACGCTGGCCCGAAGGGTGCGGAGACATAGTCTCGAATAATCCTACCGCTCCAGCCATATATGTATTACTCAGTGCGTTACAACGAGGTATGTCGTGCCTGAAAGCTCCATGATGGTCTTTACCGGAAATGCCCACCCACAATTGGCGAATGCGATTGTGAGTCACCTGCATTTGCCGTTGGGTAAAGCAACCGTTAACCGCTTTAGTGATGGTGAAGTTGGTGTCGAGATCATGGAAGACGTACGTGGTCGCGATGTCTTTGTTGTGCAACCAACGTGTAGCCCGACGAATACAAACTTGATGGAATTGCTAGTGATGGTCGATGCTTTGCGTCGTTCATCAGCGCGTCGTATTACCGCAGTGATACCGTATTTCGGTTACGCGCGCCAAGACCGTAGACCTCGCTCAGCACGTGTTGCGATTACGGCAAAATTAGTTGCGAATATGATTACTGCTGCTGGTGCAGATCGGGTTTTAACGCTCGATTTACATGCAGATCAAATACAGGGTTTCTTTGATATTCCTGTTGATAATGTTTACGGCTCACCAATCTTGTTAGGTGATGTTTGGAAAACCAGTGGCAATGATTTGATGGTTGTTTCACCTGATGTGGGTGGTGTGGTACGAGCTAGAGCCATCGCAAAACGCCTCGATGACGCTGACTTAGCAATTATCGATAAACGTCGCCCTAAGGCGAATGAGTCTAAGGTGATGAATATCATCGGTGATGTGACGGGTCGTAACTGTGTACTTATTGATGACATGGTTGATACAGCGGGCACGCTTTGTAAAGCGGCCGATGCATTAAAAGATCATGGTGCTGCACGTGTTGCTGCATATTGTACGCACCCTGTTTTATCAGGTGCCGCAATAGAAAATATTGAAGCATCGAAGTTAGATGAATTGGTAGTGACTGACTCATTACCTTTAAGTGAATCTGCTCAAGGCTGCACGAGAATTCGACAATTAAGTATCGCCGAGATGTTGGCTGAAACGATGCGTCGTATTCATCAGGAAGAATCTGTTAGTTCTTTGTATATGGACTAACGAACTGGGCTGATTGTTGAATCAGTTCAGGCACGCTTTCTCTGGTCGCGGGGAAGCGAGTATGTCACCACGGTGGTGGCTTACTTTAATTTAAACTAGGAGTATTACAATGAGTGTAACTTTTGAGCTAGACGCTGAAGTTCGCACAGATATGGGGAAAGGTGCGAGCCGCCGCCTACGTCATGCGAATAAAATTCCAGCTGTTATGTATGGTGGTGGTGAAGATCCAGTTTCTTTGACGATGGATCACAATAAGATTGCCCATGCGTTGGAAAATGAAGCCTTTTATTCACATATCTTGACTATCAATATTGATGGCAAGCCTGCGAAAGCTGTATTACGTGATTTACAACGTCACCCAGCTAAGCTGTTAATTTTACATGCTGATTTTCAGCGCGTGAATATGAAAGAAAAACTGCATATGAATGTGCCGTTGCACTTCATTAATGAAGATATTGCACCGGGTGTTAAAGAAGAAGGTGGTCTTATTCAGCATAACGTGGCTGAAGTTGAAGTTAGTTGTTTGCCTGCTGATTTACCTGAATTCCTCGAGGTTGATGTTGCTGAATTGGGCATGGGGCAATCACTGCACTTGTCTGACATCAAAGTGGCTGATGGTATTGAGTTGGTGCAATTGTCGCACGGCGAGTCACATGACTTACCAGTGGTTAGTATTCATAAACCACGTGCTGTTGTTGAAGAAGTTGAAGAAGTTGCTGCCGAAGGCGACGAAGCTGCTGCTGAAGGTGACAGCGAAGAAGCTAAGGACTAACCGCGCCTGCGCGGTCAGAGACGGCATTAGTGTCGCGTATAGCGCTTATTGTGGGGCTGGGTAATCCAGGCTCTGATTATGAAGCGACGCGGCACAATGCCGGATTCTGGTTTATCGATGAACTCGCACGCCAATCTAGTTGTGAGTTAAGAAAAGATGGTAAGTTTTTTGGTTATGCAGGCAAAGCAAATTTGCATGGCGAACCAGTTTGGTTGTTAAAACCAGACACCTTCATGAACCGTAGTGGCCAATCAGTCTCTGCATTGGCCAAGTATTACAAAATTTCCGTTGAGAATATCTTGGTTGCTCATGATGAGCTCGATTTTGAGCCGGGTGATGTGCGTCTGAAAAAAGGCGGTGGGCATGCAGGACATAATGGACTGCGTGACATTATTAGTGCGATGGGTAGTAAAGAGTTCTTACGACTTCGACTTGGCATCGGACACCCAGGTAAGAGTAAAGAGGTATCTGATTTTGTTCTGGCTCGACCATCTGCGATGGATAAAACTCAGATTGGATATGCGATTGATGATGCGGCAAGAGTAATCCCTGATCTTATCAATGGTGATATCGAAAAAGCGATGCATTCACTGCATAGTGATTAAATAAACAAAAGGTTTAGTGATATGGGTTTTAAGTGCGGCATTGTCGGTTTACCTAACGTTGGCAAATCAACGTTGTTCAACGCCTTGACCAAGGCGGGCATCCAGGCTGAGAACTATCCGTTTTGTACCATTGAACCGAATGTCGGTGTGGTGGAGATGCCTGATCCTCGGCTTGATAAGCTCGCAGCCATTGTTAGCCCTGAAAAAGTATTGCCAACCACGATGGAGTTCGTCGACATTGCAGGATTGGTTGAGGGTGCATCGAAAGGCGAAGGTTTAGGCAATAAGTTTCTCGCCAATATCCGTGAAACAGATGCTATCGCCCATGTGGTGCGTTGCTTTGAAGATGACGATGTACTGCGTCATGGTGATACGCCGGTAGATTCGCTTTCAGATATTGAAATCATAAATACTGAACTTGCCTTAGCTGATATGGATTCAGTAGAAAAGGCCATGACGCGCACCAAGAAATTAACCCGTTGTGGTGACAAGGATGCGATTGCAAAGCTGGCGCTTTTAGAACAGGTTGCCAAGCAACTTGATGATGGTGGTGCAGTGCGCTCAATGGGTCTTGATGATGAGCAATTGGCTGAGCTATATGACCTGCACTTGTTAACAATTAAGCCAACCATGTATATCGCTAATGTCAGTGAAGATGGCTTCGAAAATAACTCACACTTAGATGCTGTTGTGAAAATGGCTGAAGCAGAAAATGCGCCGGTTGTGCCTGTGTGTGCAGCAATTGAAGCTGAAATCGCTGAACTTGATGAAGACGATGCAGAGGAATTTCTGGGTGAATTAGGACTTGATGAGCCGGGATTGCATCGTGTGATTCGTGCCGGTTACAAATTGCTTGGTTTGCAAACGTACTTTACCGCAGGCGTTAAAGAAGTACGTGCATGGACGGTGGCTATTGGTGCAACAGCACCGAAAGCAGCAGCGGTTATTCATACCGATTTTGAAAAAGGCTTTATCCGTGCGGAAGTCGTCGCCTATGATGACTTTATTGCTGGTAACGGTGAAGCCGGTGCCAAAGAAGCAGGAAAGTGGCGTTTAGAAGGCAAGGATTATGTGGTTGCCGATGGTGATGTCATGCATTTCCGTTTTAATGTTTAAGTTTAATTCTTGTTTATCCTCCATATAAAGAACTACTTTTAAACAAGTTATTGATATTTAAAATAGAAATAGCAGATTTATTGCGTAGAGTAAGGCAAATACGCGCTTGACAAGTGGGCGGCAAATGCCCAAAATGCGCGGCTCTCGGAATCCATGTATCAAATGGTCGAGTGCGAAAGATTATGGCTATGTAGCTCAGCTGGTTAGAGCACAGCATTCATAATGCTGGGGTCGGTGGTTCAAGTCCACCCATAGCCACCATTTCTTTTCTCTCACAGATTATGTTGTTGGCGTTTCAGTCGTCACATTGGCACCAAGCCAGAATGCTAGATCACGTTCAAGAAATTCATCGTAAGGCATGTAGTGTGAACCATCACAAGAGAAGGTTAAGCCCAGTATGCCGTTCATTAAATTAATCGAGCTTGAACGAAGATAAATGGTTTCATCCGCAAAACGTAAAGCACGGAATTGTTCCAAAGTTTCTTTTACCTTTTCGGGAGGAATTTTCGCGTCTTTGTGATAAGGGTATTGCGGAAAGGCCAGGCAGATATCAGGATTAATGAGTTCATCCGTTGTATAGATGCGGTAACTGAAGGGATCCTCGAGCAACCACATTGAAACACGGCCACTCGAAAAGTGAATTTTTGTATGAAAGATGCCATGTTCAACCATCAGGATTTCAATCAGATCTAGCACTTCGTCGATGTGTTCATCAAGCAGGCTTTGAGTTCGCTCCTGCATGAAGACGGTACCACGCACAGCAGGGTCACCCTTAAATTGAGTCCAATGAAAATCTTGTTTCGCGTGTTGCGATGGTTCAGGTAAATCTGCGACGGAAAAGTCAGCACAGACGAACCCGAGTAACTGTTCACCGCGGTTGATTGAATGTAATACTGTGATGCACTGCTTATACGTACGTAGGCTCATGTAAAGCGACGACAACATGACACCTTTGTACGGTAAGTTTTTCATTAGATAAGGGCGCTGGGACTGATCACGGCCGCGCCATGTTAAATCTGCATTGTCTTTTTCGACATTGGAACTGATTTGGATGCCATCAATGTTGAGCACAAACAATAAGTGCGCATAGGGAATCTCAACATGTGCTTTCAGTAAGACTTGGTCGATAGCATCGGGATCTGCCCACACTTCCGCACAGCGAACTGCCACCTCGGCTAGAGGTTGATTAACAATCTTGGCTAGGGCTTCTTTTTTTGAGGAGATGGCCTGTTGTAATTGTGATGATTCGTGAAAGTTGCTCATAATTCGGGGCTAATATACGTTAAGTTCCATGCTAGTCATAGTTAATAAATACCACAATAAACCCAATAAAACCATTATGTTAAAGTGGTTTTAAATGGTATTAAGTCACACCAATTCAATATAAAAGAATGTATACTGCTTCAGATAAATAGAACCTATCTCGTCGGCTAACGCAAGGAATGACAGATACTAATATAAACAAATTCGTCCCAGAAAGTTATAAAATTATGGCTAGCAAACATTTAGTTTTATATGTTGAAGACAATCCGGCGAATATGAGATTAGTTGAGCAACTATTGAAAACATTTCCTGATATCACGCTCATTGGTGCAGAAACAGCTGAGGACGGACTGGAGATGATTAAGGAACAAACGCCTGACTTGATTTTGATGGATATCAATTTACCCGGTATGAGTGGTTACGATGCATTGGTGGAGTTAAAGAAACAGGATATGACCAAAGCCATTCCTGTTGTTGCTATTAGCGCTAATGCACTGGCTTCTGATTTTGAGAAAGGGATTGCAGCGGGTTTCGCCGATTACATTACCAAGCCAATAAACCTGCAAAGTTTCTTTTCAACAATAAAAAAACATTTAAATATCAGTTAAATTTAATCTCTTTCAGGCGCTTATTTAGGCTTACTGGTTTTAGTTAGTGTTCTAGCGGGTACGCTGTAAATATTCTTTTGGAACTTTATTTAAGCCGCCTTCTAGGATACTTGTTGAGAACCCTTGTTGCTTAGCTAAAAAAGCGGCTGTGCTTGCACGCTTTCCATTATCGCAACAAAAGATATATTCACGTCCCTTACTTAATTTCTCTAAGCGCAAGCGTAGCATCGGTAGGGGAATGTGTAAGCCATGCCCATTGCGTTTATATTCATCGCTACCACGAACATCGATTAACTTAGCCCCTTGGCGTAATTTTTTAATTAAGCTGGCATAGTCGTGTTTTTCAATTAGGGCATTGACGACATAATCAATGAAATACTTTTTTTCAAGGCGCATTAATGTGCCGTCAGTGATCATTTGAATATTGGCATTCCGCGGTGTTTCGGTAATGAGTGCTTCTTCTCCGAAACTGGCACCTGCATTTAATTCAGCTAGAAGTATTTCTTGAGCTAAATCATGCGGACGACGTGTTACCTTACAACGGCCGTTTAGCAAAGTGTAATAGCTATTGTCCTGTTCACCTTGGCGAATAACATAGTCACCAGCTGAGAAGCTAACAGTTTCCATTAAAGCCATAACGGTTTCAATATTGTCAGGTGGCAGGGAGAGGAGGCAGCGGTTTTGTAGCAATTGAGACATTGAATGCATATCGCTTTCTATATGTAATTCTTCACACTCGAATACTTGCTGCCAATGAAGTTGTAACACCGACTCAAAAGATTGTTTTTCAACTCTTAAAATAGCACTACTGGTGTGAGCTAAAATTGATGTGAAATGCGGTACGATCTCATTAAATGGTTTTCGTGCTTGTGGACTATTTGTACTGAGTAATGTTCGTTGGCGATTTCGATGTAATTCAACGTCACCAACAATAAGGTAATCGATGTATTTCTCTGTTTGGCTATCAATGGTGCTGATAGTGAGGATCTCACCGGGCTGTAACCTATGTATTACTGCAGAGCGTGTTATTTGGGTGATTTGTCGTTCATCAAGCGAGTCAAATGGTTTTAGGCTCTTTAGTGTCGTGAGCTCAAGCTGGGCAGCCGAATTATTCATAGTTTTTCCTCCATCGTCAGATTTTAGCGAACCTAAATAAATAGGACGTTGACGAAGGTCACGGTTAGATTGTTAAACAGTCGACATTTTTGCGAATTAATGACTGAAATATTCGCATTGTTAAGCCACAAAGAGAGTCAGTCTCTATGTATAATAAGCGCCTATTTAAAATCAGCACCATTAATAAAGAAATAACATGAAACTATTTGTTAGCGCACCACGTGGCACGACAGAGTTGCTAGGGAAAGAACTGAACGATCTTGGTGCAACAGGGTTAAAAGTCGTTGCCGCAGGCGCACATTGTGAGGCGGATACAGAAACACTTTACCGTATCTGTCTGTGGTCACGTATTGCCAATCGCGTGTTGTTGCCGATTGCAACATTTAAAGCAGGTGATACGGATGCCCTATATGATGGTGCGCTGACAGTTGATTGGAGTGAGGTCTTTCCGGTTAATGCGACATTCTCCGTCCACTGTACCTTAACGCAATCAGTGATTGATCATAGTCACTATGCGGCGTTAAAAGTTAAGGATGCAATTGTTGATCAATTTAGGGAGCGAACAGGTGAGCGTCCATCCATCGACACAGAGCACCCAGATATTCGCTTGAATGTTCACATCCGACGTCGTGAAGCACAAATCGCACTGGATCTGTCGGGTGGTAGTCTGCATCGTCGCGGTTATCGTGATGCGGGCGGTGAAGCACCGTTAAAGGAAAATCTAGCCGCAGCCCTATTGATGTTTTCAGGATGGCCATCACAACAAGCTTTATTTGATCCTATGTGCGGTAGTGGTACGTTGTTGATTGAGGCCGCTATGATGGCTGGCGATATTGCGCCAGGCCTGATGCGCGATGGCTTCGGTTTTGAATATTGGTCGGATCATGATGAAGCTCTGTGGCAGCAGGTATTGACGGAGGCAAAACAGCGCCGAGAAAAGGGGCTAGGAAATATGCCACCGATTCGTGGTCAAGATGCAGACAAGATCGCAATCCGTAAGAGTATTGCCAATATTACCCGCGCAGGTTTGCAGTCACACATTCATGCCGAAACATGTGCACTCAGTGAAACCGGTTCTTTACCAGCAACACTGCTTGATGTTGAGCAAGGCCTACTTATTTGTAACCCGCCGTATGGTGAACGTATTGCAGCAATGGGCGGCTTGCGTAATTTATATGCTGAGCTAGGTAGGCTTAAACAGAGGCAACTGACCAATTGGCATGAAGCGCTTTTTACGGGTAGTCCAGAACTTGCACTTTATCACGGTCAAGTTGCTGATAAGGTGATTGAACTTAATAATGGTCCGATTGACTGTGAGCTGCTTATTTACACTAGCATAAACAGTGTAGAGAAAACCGGTGGCGATATGTTTGCTAACCGTTTACGCAAAAATCTAAAAAAAATATCGCGGTGGGCGAAGCGTGAGGGAGTCAGTTGTTACCGAGTATATGATGTTGACCTACCTGAGTTTGCTATTGCAGTTGATCTTTATTATAGCGATCAGCTTTATGTGCATGTGCAAGAATATACTGCACCCAAGACAGTTGATGCGGCTAAAGCTCTACAAAGATTACAAGCAGCGTTTACGGCACTCCCAGAAGTATTTGATGTAAAGGCTGAACAAATTAGTTTCCGCCAGCGACGTCGTCAAGCGGGTAAAGGACAATATAACCGCTTAGCAGGTACGGACGAATTTCATGAGGTAGAGGAAGGAACCTGCCGACTATTAGTAAACTTTTCTGATTACCTTGATACAGGTTTGTTTCTGGATCATCGCATTACGCGCAACATGTTTGGCGAGTTATCCGAAGGTAAACGAGTATTAAATCTTTACTGTTACACAGCGACAGCATCGTTGCAGGCAATTGCACATGGGGCGACTCAGTCAGTGAGTGTTGATATGTCAAGAACCTATCTTGACTGGGCACAAAAAAATTATAGTCTTAATAAGGTTGATATCGGCCAGCATCGATTAATTCGCGCTGATTGTTTGGAGTGGCTTGACGAGGCAAGGCGAGATAAGAAAAGTTTTGATGTTATTTTCATTGATCCGCCAACGTTTTCAAACTCAAAACGGCTGGATAAAGAATTTGATATACAACGTGATCATGTTCGCTTGATTAACGCGGCAGCAAAGCTGTTAACAAAAGACGGCGTTATTTTATTCTCGAATAATTTTAAACGGTTTAAACTAGAGGAGTCACGTTTGATTCATTTAGTTGCTGAAGATATTAGTTTAAAAACGATTCCCGAAGATTTTTCGCGACGCAAGAATATTCACCGTTGTTGGAAAATTACACCAGCATAAGACGATGTACGGTTTATGGTAGACTAATCTGATGATACCCGCACTACAAATTAGCAATTTACAAAAAACCTATAAAAACGGTTTTGTTGCGTTAAAAGGCGTTAGCCTTAACGTCGCTGAAGGTGACTTCTATGCCTTGCTTGGACCGAATGGTGCAGGCAAGTCGACTATCATCGGTATTATCTCTTCATTGGTAAATAAAAGTGATGGCAAAGTTTCTATTTTCGGTAATGACACCGATAATGATTTTGCGATTGCGCGAACGCATATTGGCTTAGTGCCACAGGAATTTAATTTCAATGTTTTTGAACCACTTCGGGAAATACTGGTGAATCAGGCTGGTTATTATGGAATCCCGCGTGCTAGGGCAGAGGTGCGTGCAGATGAACTATTACATAAATTGGGTCTTTGGGAAAAACGTTTTGATATGGGGCGTCAACTATCAGGCGGCATGAAAAGGCGTCTAATGATTGCCCGTGCCTTGATGCATGAGCCGCGCTTATTGATCCTCGATGAACCAACGGCGGGTGTTGATATCGAAATAAGACATACCATGTGGGAGTTTCTTAAAAAGATTAATGCACAAGGAACAACGATTATTCTAACTACGCATTATCTCGAAGAAGCTGAAAGCTTATGTCGCAATATCGGTATCATTGATCATGGTTCATTGATTGAAGATACCAGCATGAAAGAATTACTTTCTAGATTACAACAAGAAACTTTTGTACTTGATCTGGATGGTGCGGTAACGAGTTTGCCAAAAGTCTTAGATTGTAAGTTGACTTTATTGGATGACCATACGCTTGAAGTGGTGCTGCCTAAGGAACGTGCAGTGAATGATTTGTTTAGTTATCTAACCGAGCATGGCATCAAGGTTTTGAGTATGCGTAATAAAACTAATCGCTTAGAACAATTATTTATGAATATGCTGAACCGGGATACGTCATCATGACGGGTTCGGAAAAAATCACCGCTTTTCGTACGATTGTTGTAAAAGAATTTTTACGGTTTATTCGTATCTGGGTGCAAACTATATTGCCACCAGTCATAACGACAGCTTTGTACTTTATTATTTTTGGTAATTTGATTGGTTCACAAATAGGTGACATGGAAGGTTTTCGTTACATGGATTATATCGTGCCAGGCTTGATCATGATGGCTGTTATTACAAACTCCTATGGCAATGTGGTTTCATCATTTTACGGATCTAAATTCCAACGTAACGTTGAGGAAATGCTTGTTTCACCTATGCCTAATTATATTATTCTTTGCGGCTATGTTGCTGGCGGTGTCACTAGGGGAATTATTGTCGGTATTGCAGTAACGCTTGTATCGATGTTTTTCAGTGAGCTGCAGTTTTATAATGTTTGGGTTATTGTGAGCGTATTCATATTAACGTCAATTTTGTTTTCATTAGCCGGTTTTATAAATGCGGTTTATGCAAATAGTTTTGATGATATATCGATTGTCCCGACATTTGTGTTAACACCATTGACTTATCTAGGTGGTATATTTTATTCAATAAGTCTGTTGCCAGAATTTTGGCAAACAGCATCATTAGCGAATCCAATTTTATATATGGTGAATGCATTTCGTTATGGGTTTCTAGGTGTTACAGATATTAACTTAGGTGTTTCATATACGATTATTTTTTTGTTTATCGCAATACTTTATACTTATTCAATGCACTTACTAAATAATGGGAAAGGAATCCGTACTTAAGCGGAGAGAAGATTATGCGATTACTTCACACCATGCTGCGTGTTGGCGACTTACAAAAGTCGGTTGATTTTTACACCAAAGTACTGGGTATGACCTTGCTTCGCCAAAAAGATTATCCGGATGGAAAATTTACCTTAGCATTTGTTGGTTACGGTGATGAGAAAAATAACACGGCTATTGAATTAACGCATAATTGGGATACAGATAATTATAATCTTGGTGATGGTTTTGGTCATTTAGCTATCGAAGTCGATGATGTTTATGTTGCAACTGAGGCAATAAAGAAAAACGGCGGTAAGATCTTGCGTGAAGCAGGGCCAATGAATGCAGGTTCAACGATTATCGCTTTTGTCGAAGATCCAGATGGGTATCAAATCGAATTACTGGGACCAAAGCCTTAATTTATTCACAGTTAAAATAATCGTTTTATTTCTCGATTCTGATTGCAGAATATTGTAGCCGATAGCAAGTGCATTCGCACAGCTTTGGTGCGTTAAAGGCTACTAATACCAGCCTACAAATCTATGCTTTAGCTAAATTAAATTCTTAACAATTCTTAACAATTCCTAACTTTTTGTTAATTAAAGAATAAAATTTATTTCCCCTAATTAAAGCCAATTTTAGTTTAAGTACTGATTATTAACGACGATAGCTTTTGTATAGTGATGATGAGCTGCCGTTAGTGGTATATCGGGAGTGATATGTCTTTGGTATTTACGATAAACCTCGTAGTCATAATAAATTTGGGTAATAAATGAATGAAGCTTAAACATGTCATTAGGAACAAAGTACCTTCAGGAGTGCTAGGGATATTAGCGCTTCTCTTGCTGACGTATGACTATTCACAGCTCAGCCTAGCAGTCGCATTTTCATTCATTGTTATTGAGGTTGCACTGGGGTATGCAAAAAAAAGAGCGTATGAGAAGCTTTGTGTAAAAGTCACCGATATTGAGAATAAGCTTTCCAAATCGGAAAGCGAAATAGATGAACATAGATCTATTCTCCATTCCTTACAGATGATTGGTGACAACAATTTACCGATTTGGAATCACCAAATAAATGATTGTATTGAGCTTTCGACAACAGAAATAGATGAATTAACAAAACAATTTTCGATTATTGTTGGTGATATGTACACGATTATCAGCGGTGGAATAGATTCTGACAATGAAGCGGCTATTCAAACAAGTAACCGCCTGAAAGAAATATCTTCAACGTTGATAACTCGTATGGAGATGATGAAAGAGGCGGAAGAAGAGATGAAAGAACTGGCTACGTTCACTGGAAGATTAGAGAACATGGCAAGGGATGTTAGTTCGATTGCAGAACAGACTAATTTATTAGCACTCAATGCCGCGATCGAGGCTGCGCGAGCAGGAGAGTCAGGGCGTGGGTTTGCTGTCGTTGCTGATGAGGTAAGAAATCTTGCCAACCGTTCAGGTGAAATTGCTTCAGAAATTCTTACTAATGTAACCACGGTGAATGGGCAATTTAGTCAGATGTCAGAAAAATCAGCAGTCAACAGAGGGTTAGAAGCAGAACTTATTGAGTTTGCTGGTATAAACATTCAAGGGGCAATCGATCATCATGAAGAAACCCGTCATCAACGTGATGATGCGGCAAAACACCTTAAAGAAATATCGTCAAATATTAAAGATGGAATTGAGAATGCATTAGTTTCACTGCAATTTCAGGATCGTGTTTCACAAATACTTGGGCATGTTCAAGGAAACATGTCTGAACTTTCTGACATGATTCAGGATCATCAAAATCTTAATATTGAAAATCTTCTTGAGAAGATGTCAGGAGAATACACAACGACTAGTGAAAGGGATGTGCACAGAAAACTGACTGGTGTAGAAACAACAGATGCTCATAAAGAATCGGATGAGAGTGAAGTAGTCTTTTTTTAGAGGATGTATAAAAATGTCAAAAACCATTTTAATTGTTGATGATTCAAGTTCAGTACGCAGTGTCGTCGGTATTGCATTGAAGGGTGCAGGCTACGATGTGATTGAAGGTTGTGATGGTAAGGATGCCTTATCAAAAATGACTGGGCAGAAGATTCACCTAATCGTTAGTGATGTCAACATGCCAAACATGGATGGCATTACGTTTGTTAAAGAATTAAAGAAATTACCCGCTTATAAGTTCACGCCTGTTTGCATGCTTACCACTGAAGCAGAAGAATCAAAAATGCAAGAAGGCAAGGCCGCAGGTGCCAAGGCATGGATTATTAAACCATTTCAACCACCAAAATTGCTTGATGTTGTTTCAAAATTGATTGGTTAGAACTTTTGAAAAAAATAGCGAATTAAGGGAATAATGATGGCGCTTAAAAAACTTCGCAACAACAAAAAGACCAAAGGGACTTGTAGGTTAGTCATCAATGAAGATATGACAATCTATGTAATTAATAGCCTTAAAGAGGACATCGCAAAGGAGATTGATGTCAACGATCGTTTTGAACTTAACCTGGCTGATGTAGAAGAAATCGATTCAGCGGGTATTCAATTGTTATTGGCTCTTAGAAATGAGCTGATGAAGAAGAAAAAGGAATTCAAAATAACGGCGATGAGTAGTTCTGTTACCAAGCTGGTTGAAAGTTACGGTATCAATGATTGCTTTAACCAGGGAGGTACCGCATGAGTGATGACAGCCTACAAGTCTTCGCAGATGAGGCAGAAGACCTTCTCGGTGTTGCGGAACAGGCACTACTCAATCTTGATGACTTAACTGAAGTAGATGAAACTATTGGTGATCTCTTTAGAACTTTTCACACAATAAAAGGGGCAGCAGGCCTGTTCGGCTTAGATGCTATTGTAGATTTCACACATGTAGTTGAAAGTTTATTAGGAAAAATAAGAGAAGGTGTACTGAGTGTTGATCAAGAGATGGTTTCCTTGTTTCTCGCCAGTCGTGATCATCTTGAAAAATTAGTTGAGAATGCGCTGGGTAGCGAAGATATTTTAGATGATGAACTTAAAAGCATAGATGATGAGTTGATCGCACAGCTAAATAATTATCTTGGGGTGACAACTGAGAAGGTTGATTCTGTGACAGAAGTAACAGGTTTGGACACAGAAAGAGCACAAGGTGGAGTAGTTAGTGATAATTGGCATATTTCATTAAGATTTGGCCCTAATGCTTTACGCAATGGTATGGATCCGAATTCATTTATTAGCTATCTCAGTAAAATTGGTGAAGTTAAAAATTTGACTCTTATTGATGATGCAATGCCTGAATGGGGTGACTTTGATCCGGAAAATTGTTACCTCGGTTTTGAGATTGTATTAAATGCACCAAACGCAAATAAAGAAACAATTGAGGATGTTTTCGAATTTGTGCAGGATGACTGTAAAATCAGTATTCTTCCACCGCATAGCCAAATTGATGTTTACATCAAAATGATCGAGGAACTTCCAGAAGAGGATATGCGTATCGGCGATATTCTTGTTGCCTGTGGTGCACTCACATCAAGCGAAAAAGACAACGTCCTTAATACCCAAGATCATATTACTGATGAAGTAACCGCTGGAGAGTCAGCTCAGAAAGTGCCGCCTCTTGGTGAGGTAGCCGTTGAACAGAATGTTGTGCAACAGGCGGTGGTAGATGCAGCGGTTAAAAAACAGAGTGATCTTAAGAAAAAACAAACAAATTCCCAACAGACCATTAGAGTTAATGCACTCAAGCTTGAGAGCCTTGTTAATTTGGTCGGTGAGCTGGTTATTGGCTCAGCTAACTCAGAACTTAATGCGCGAAGACTGTCTGATGCAAGCTTAAATGAAGCAATGGAGAACCTGTTACGCCTTGTTGAAGAAGTACGTGATACCACGCTTGGACTTCGAATGGTGCAAATTGGCGATACCTTCAATCGTTATAAGCGCGTAGTGCGTGAGGTTAGTCGTGATATGGGTAAAGACATTGACTTGATTATCAATGGTGCTGAAACCGAGTTAGATAAAACATTGGTTGAGAAGATTGGTGACCCGCTGATGCACTTGGTGCGAAATGCTGTCGATCATGGAATTGAATCAACAGAACAACGACAGGCTGTAGGAAAACCGGTTAAGGGCACGGTCAATCTTGATGCGTTTCATGATTCAGGAAGTATTGTTATTCAGATCAGAGATGATGGAGGCGGCCTTTCTAAAGAAAAAATTCTTAATAAAGCCTTAGACAAAGGTTTGGTTCAGGAAGGGCAGCAGCTAAGCGACTCTGAAATCTACAGGCTTATTTTTGAAGCAGGTTTTTCAACAGCTGAGAAGGTCAGCAACCTTTCTGGGCGTGGTGTAGGCATGGATGTAGTCCGCAGGAATATTGAATCACTTCGTGGCCATGTTGAGATCGATAGTGAAGAAGGAATGGGTACGACTATGTCTATTCGGCTTCCATTAACGTTGGCTATTATTGATGGCTTTCAAGTTAGAGTGGGTGATGCACAATATATTGTTCCTCTCGATATGGTCGATGAGTGTATTGAACTAAATGAATCTCTACGTGGTAAGGATGACCAATCTAACTACGTCAACTTAAGAGGGGAAATTCTTCCCTTTATGCACCTCAGCGACATGTTTGGCACAGCGACTCTGGATGAGAAGCATCGTGACAATATAGTCGTAGTGCAGTTCGCTGGTAAGAAGGCAGGTTTTGTCGTTGACGAGTTGTTGGGTGAACATCAAACCGTAATCAAACCACTAGGAAAAGTATTCCAGCATCTTCAAGGAATAAGTGGAGCTACCATACTTGGCAGTGGTGAGGTGGCAATGATTATTGATATTCCTGAGCTGATTAAGCGTGTGGAAGATATTGGTCAGCAGCAGAATGTTATAAATCATTCAATCCACTAGTTTGATCTGAATACCAGGAGATTTAAATGCAAGATTCAACATTAAAAGATGATAAGGAAATGACTGATGATGATACTCAGCAATGCCTTACCTTTATGTTGGGCGGCAAGATCTATGGGCTTGATATTCTCAACATCAAAGAGATTATTGAATATGGTGAGGTCACTGATGTACCCATGGTTCCGGATTTTATTTCAGGTGTTATAAATTTGCGCGGTAGAGTGGTTCCAGTGATTGATTTGACGCAGCGATTTTCTGGTAAGGAGACTGATATCACCAAGCGCACCAGTATCATTATCCTTGAAGTAGCGAATGATGACTTGAGTATTGATATTGGTATCACCGTAGATCTTGTGAATGAGGTACTTGATATTCACCCAAGTGAAATTGAACCAGCCCCTTCGCTGGGCGAACAGATTCAAACTAGCTTTATAAGCGGTATGGCAAAAGTTGATGGCAAGCTGCTTATCCTTCTGGATATAGAAAATGTGTTATCGATTGATGAACTATCAATGGTCGGCAGTATTCAGAACTAATAGTGTTTTTATAATTTTTTATGCATAGGACATGAAAATGCAAGAGCAAGGGTCACAAAATTCAGTGAATAGCGATATTGCAGAGAGTGTTATTAGCGAGAAGGTAACGCAGTTTCTTACTTTTCAGTTAAACGGTGATGTGTACGGCATCAACATTCTTAATATAAAAGAGATTATTGATTATGGAAATATTACGCGTGTTCCAATGATGACCGAATTTATTGCAGGAGTGATCAACCTGCGGGGAAGTGTCGTACCAGTGGTAGATTTGGCTTTACGTTTTTCACAGAAATCATCTGAGAAAACCAAACGTAGCAGCGTGGTTATTGTGGAAGTGAAAGATGATGAGCAGGAAATGGAAATTGGTATCACAGTTGATGAAGTAAACGAAGTGCTTGATATTTTGGCAGGTGAAATAGAGCCAAGTCCTTCGTTTGGTACAAAGATACGAACCGACTTTATTGAAGGCATGGGGAAAGTGGATAAACAATTGCTGGTGTTGCTGAATGTTGAAAATATCTTGGCAGTTGAAGAACTTTCTCGACTAGAAAGTGTTCAAGTTGATTCTGAATGAACGTAGTTACTCATAAGGGTTTAGAAATTATATCGAAAATTAACATTTCATTTTTATTCGAGAGCAAATAAAGGAAGTCAGAAATGAATTTTATACAACTGAAAGGAATGGGTGTCAGGACAATGCTGGGTATCATTACCGTATTCTTTCTGACGATGATTGTTGCTATGAGCCTGACAACGTACACCAAGTTATCAGCGTTGGGCAGTGAAATTGAGGCTATCACTGAGCAGGATATTCCCCTGAATGAGGTGATATCAAAAATTACTGTTCATCAATTGGAACAGGCCATCAATTTTGAACGCGCAATTCGTTTTGGTGATGAAATGCAATCAAATCCTAAAGCGGAGAAGCATTTTAAACAGGCGGTAAATACCTTTATAGAACTAGCGGAAGGGGTCGACAAAGAAATTGTGCAGGGCGAAGAGTTGGCGTCGATCGCAATTAAAAATGCTCATACTGAAAAAGACAAGAAAGAATTTAAGCATATTTATGAGATCCTTAAGGATGTCGAAGCAAAACATAAAAGTTTTGATGAACATGCTGAGGAAGCTTTTGCTGAGATCGTCAAAGGTCATCTGCATGAAGCACATGCCCTTGCAGAAAAAATTGAAGTTGCTGAGGAAGAACTAAATAATGAGCTAGAGTCGCTTCTGGAAGAGATTGGGAAGTTTACTGAGGCTGCAGCAGAAACAGCACTTAAAGATGAACGTGCAGCAGTACAACTGTTAATTATTATGTCAGTTATCTCATTTATATTAGGTGTGTTAATCGCATTTTGGATCACTCGCAGTATTATGAAAATGTTGGGTGCTGAACCTGCTGAAGTCCAGGCACTATCTAAGGCAATTGCAAGTGGTGATCTGACTATGGATCTGAGTGGTGTCGATGAGAAGAAACAGGTGGGTGTGTATGCATCGATGATCGATATGCAACAAAAACTGATTGAGGTGGTAGAGCAGATTCAAAACAATTCAGAACAGATATCGTCTGCGGCTACTCAGGTTAGTGCGACAGCAAGCTCACTGAGTGAGGCTACCAGTGAACAGGCAGCGAGTGTTGAGGAGACCAGTGCGTCAGTAGAACAAATGGGAGCATCAATTAGTCAGAATAGCGAAAACTCGCAAGCTACTGATAAGATAGCAACCGAATCGGCTTCTGCTGCAGGTGAGGGGGGTGAAGCCGTTGCCGGAACGGTTGATGCAATGACGCAGATCGCAGACAAAATCTCTATCATTGAAGACATCGCTTACCAAACTAATATGCTGGCGTTGAATGCCGCGATTGAAGCCGCGCGTGCCGGCGAACATGGTAAAGGTTTTGCGGTGGTGGCGGCTGAAGTAAGGAAACTTGCCGAGCGTAGTCAAGTGGCTGCTTCTGAAATAAGCACCTTAACGGGAGATAGTGTTAAGGTGGCCGAAAAAGCTGGCGTATTACTTGAAAAAATGGTGCCTGATATCACCAAAACGGCTGAACTTGTTCAGGAAATTTCGGCTGCTTCAGAAGAACAGTCAAGTGGTGTCGGTCAAATCAACAGCGCAATGCAACAGCTTGACAAAGTGACGCAACAAAATGCAGCCGGTTCAGAAGAGCTGGCAGCGACTGCTGAGGAAATGCAAGCACAGTCAGAAAACCTAACACAGGTTGTTGCTTTCTTCCGATTGGCAATGACGGAGACTTCTATAAGGGATAATCAAACATCGACATCCAAGCCAACAGCAGCAGCTGTGACTGTTCCTGCAGAGGCTAGGTATACCCGAGATGATGTTGATGAATCAAAGTTTGAGAGATTTTAGTCGTTATTATCATGTAAATAACCAAGGAAATTTCACCCTTTAGCTGCAGATAATTTTTCTTGCGTACTAATTGTCTTACCAAAGCGATTTTATTCGGTTATTTAATATATACGGCAGCTGGGAATCAAGTGTTTGCCTGATTTCCAGTCGTCGTTATTGTTTTAATTGCAACTGTGAATAGTATCCCTAAATTGATTTTGTTAGTGCATAAACCTTAACAGGTCATTTTAAATACGGGTGCTTCCGTACATTATGGTTAGATTATATTTTATTTGTTAGCAGAAGTGCTGGTAAATTTATTAGGCTCATGGATTGAAACTTTATTTATGTATCAATTTAAAATAACAGACAATGAATTTAATTTGTTCAGAAAGTTCATATATGAACATGCCGGCATTAATCTGAGTGAGCAAAAGAAGACCCTTGTTACCTCACGTCTGAGTAAACGGCTACGCCACTATTCGCTTAATAGCTTTAAAGAGTACTTTGATTTGATGCTCGCTTCACCAGAGGACGGCGAACGTCAGATGACGATTGATCTTTTGACAACTAATGAAACTTATTTCTTTAGAGAACCTAAGCACTTTACATTTCTCGACGAAGAAATTCTTTCAAAGTGGGAAGGGAGAAAGACACTTAAAGTGTGGAGCGCTGCCTCATCTTCTGGAGAAGAAGCATATAGCATCGCCATGCTATTGGATGACGTACTAGACGGGAAACGGTGGGAAATATTTGGTTCAGATATTAGTAGCCGAGTACTTAAAAAAGCGCGACAAGGTCTTTATTTACAGGAGCGTATAGATGGAATACCTAAAGAATACTTACATAAATATTGTCTCAAGGGGGTTGATGAGCATGAAGGCACTTTGCTGATTGACAAAAAAATAAGAGAAAAGGTGAATTTTGAGCCGGTAAATTTAAAAAGACCTTTAGGGGATATAGGTCTTTTTGACATTATTTTTTTACGAAATGTATTGATATATTTTGATATGGACACAAAACGAAAAATAATCAAACAACTAGTAGAAAAGCTGCACCGGGGAGGGTATTTGTTTATAGGTCATTCCGAGTCACTAAAAGAAATTAATGAAGGGCTGGAAGCTGTTATCCCTACCGTGTATCGGAAGATTTAGTACGGTTAACGACGATGAAATTTATTCCTACAACCAAGGAAGATCAATCTAAACGGAGTGTGATAAGTCGGTTTCTTAATCCAGGCGACTTTTATTTTGGTGATTCTAATTGTCAAATTCATACGGTGTTGGGTTCGTGTGTCGCAATTACACTTTGGCATCCCATTCTCCATATCGGTGGTATGTGCCATTTTATTCTTCCTGGGAGGAGAATGTCTGATCGTGTAAGACATGGTGTAGAAGAACTCAATGGGCGTTATGCAGATGAGGCAATAATATTGTTTGAGGAAGCAATGCTTAAATACGGGACGAATCTTAGTGAGTATGAGGCAAAGATTTTTGGTGGCAGCAGTATGACGTTAGCATCTAGAATTCAGGAGGAGCAAATGGTTGGACTCAGGAATATTGAGGCTGCACTGAAACATTTGTTTGAAAAAGAGATTTCTTTGAAATTCGCACATATTGGAGAAACAGGCCATCGACGTATTGTTTTTGATGTGGAAAATGGCGACGTGTGGGTTAAGTATGAGCCATTGAAAAAGAAAACTCCCTAGAGATGTGTTTTTCGCAAAGAGGTACTTAATGAGTATACGCGTATTTATTATTGATGATTCAGCAGTCGTAAGGAAAGTACTCACTGAAATGTTGGAGATGGCTGCCGGTATTGAGGTGATTGGTTCCGCTCAAGACCCCATATTTGCCCAATCAAAAATGGAGAAAAACTGGCCTGATGTCATCACGCTCGATGTGGAAATGCCACGGATGGACGGCATTACCTTCCTAAAGAAGATTATGGCCGAACGACCTACACCAGTGGTTATGTGTTCAACATTGACGGAGGCAGGATCAAAGACGTCTGTGCAGGCATTGAGTATTGGTGCGATTGATGTGGTTGCGAAACCGAAGGCCAACCTTAAGGCATCTCTTCCTGAAGCATCACAAGATTTGGTTTCTGCCATCAGAGTTGCTGCCAAGGCTAATATGAAAGGCACGAAAGTGAAAAAGATTGCGCCTGTTCCCTCAGTTCCTAAAAAATTAACGGCCGATGCTGTATTAAGTAAAGGCAGTAACCGCAATGTGAGGTTATCGAGACCATTGATTGCGATTGGTTCATCAACAGGAGGAACACAAGCACTAGAAGCAGTATTGACGGCATTACCTTCTAATTCTTTACCGATTCTTATCGTTCAACATATGCCGGAAAAATTTACGCGTACGTTTGCAGTTCGACTAAATGAACTGTGTAAAGTTGAAGTTAAAGAAGCAGAAGATAATGATGCAGTGTTGCCCGGAAGGGTGCTTATTGCGCCCGGCGGTAAACATATGATGTTGCAAGCAACACAATTTGGCGCGTCTGTGCAGGTTAAAGATGGGCCATTGGTGAGTCGCCACAAGCCTTCGGTTGATGTTTTATTTCGCTCAGTCTCAAAATACGCGGGAAGAAATGCACTTGGTATTATCATGACAGGGATGGGTGATGACGGTGCTAAAGGCATGAAAGAAATGCACGATGCGGGTGCTAAAACGATTGGTCAGAATGAGGCGACCTGTGTTGTTTATGGGATGCCTCAAGAAGCGTATAAATTAGGCGCGGTCGACCGGGAAGTGGCTTTAAATAATATCCCGGAAATAATCGTAGCGCACAAATAGAATAGTTAAGGATAACGCGCAACAAGAATAGGTTGGTGAATTGTATTGTAAACAGGCTTATAGAGAGTGACTGCATCAGCATCGAGATCTTCAAGCTCATTTGCAACATTTGCCAGCGTTATTTGTGCTTTATCCATTTTACTCTGTTGGTAAGCGAGATAAATTAAGCCGCCTGGCATAATCGCAGCAACAACCATATTTTTTTCTGCGTTGTGTTCATCAACAACAGTCTTTGCCTTTTGTCCTTGTGCGGACAGTAAACGATGTGCCTGTGTTAATGTCTGTAATATTTCTGTTTGTGAGATTATCGGCTGTTGTATTGCTAGCCCATCGCTGTCGATATGTACTTGGGTTTTAAAAATATTTGAAGGCTGTTCAGCTTGTGCGTGAAAAGATAGAAATCCAAGTAAACCGGCTACAAGCAGTCGGGTCAGGAAAATAATATGTGGCTGTGTTGTCGTCATGTACTAAGTATCGGCGACATAGGCAAATTGTGTAGTTTTAAACATCAAGATTGCGACAAAGGTCACATAATTAACGTTATATTTTACCTTTTAGCTGAATTTTCCTTGGTTAACGGTACTAGCGGCATGGTTATTTGGCTGTTTCCGCTTGCACTATTAGCTCTCGTTTCTTGTCGCTGGTAAGGGATTTTAGTGCTGCCTCACGGCGTGTTGCGGTAGAACGGTCGATTGCGGGCTCAGAATAAACGAGTTTTACAGGACGACGGGCACGCGTGTATTTTGCGCCTTTTTTGCTATCGTTATGTTCAAGCACACGGCGTTCAAGATCGGTTGTGATACCCGTATAGAGGCTGTTATCAGCACAGGATAAAATATAAACGTACCAATTATTTGATGTGCTCATCCGACCATTGTAACGGATTGTGCGGGTGAGTTCTTTTTGTGAAGAGCCTAATTGAGAGAATTGAAACCAGGCAAGTTGGCTTCGTTAAACTCATCAATCTGCTTTTCATCAAGAAAACCATCAGCATATTCGTTATAGACTTTCTCGTGTAAGAAAACATCGAATAGGTCTGGATCAATGTGTGAGTCTAATTTCATTTTACCTAAAATATTAAGAGCTTGAGAAACGGGCATGGCTTTCTTATAGGGACGATCTGCGGCAGTTAATGCCTCAAAAATATCCGCAATCCCCATGATTCGTGCTTGCACTGACATTTGTTCACGAGTAAGTCCTTGCGGATAACCTTTGCCATCCATAGTTTCATGGTGCCCGCCGGCAATTTCAGGCACATTTTTCAATTGCTTTGGAAATGGTAGCTTTTCCAACATGTTGATAGTTGATTGCATATGGTAATTAATGGTGTGACGTTCTTCTTTGGTTAATGTACCTTTGGCAATACGGAGATTGTAGGCTTCTTCAACTGTGATAAGAGGCTGCCACTTGCCATTAATATCACGATAACGACGTTTGGCAATTTGATTAACGCGTTGTTGTTTTTCTTCAGACATAAATTCGCCACCAATGTTCGTATGGCGTAAAAACGCTAATTCATCATCAAATATTGAAAGTAATTTTTCATAATCATGACGAAGCGCTTCTTTTTCGTCATCATCGTTAGTCATACAAGCTTGTAAAAAAGCGATTTCAGAATCACGTTTCAGTAAAGCAAAACGTGTTTCAATGAGTTTGATGCGATCAAAAATAGTTTCAAGTTTTGTTGCTTTATCAACTACGTGAATGGGTGTGGTAATTTTCCCACAGTCATGCATCAGAGCAGCAATTTTAAGCTCATACATTTCTTGTTCTGAAAAGCGTAAATTAGCAAAGGGACCCTTGTCTATTTCGTGCACTGCTTTAGCAAGCATCATGGCAATTTCAGGAACGCGGCGGCAATGACCACCGGTATAGGGTGATTTCTCATCGATTGCACCAGCAATAACCTCAATAAAACGTTCGAGTAAGGTACGGAGATCATTGAGTAATTGGTGGTTGGTTAAAGCAATCGCCGCTTGCGATGCTAAAGATTCCGCAAGGCGTTGGCATTTGGCAGAAAAAGAGATCACCTCACCTGTTTTTGGATCGAGCGCATTGATTAATTGCAAGACACCAATGATTTGGTTTTCATGGTTCTTCATAGGCAAGGTCAAAAAAGATTTTGAGTGATAGCCAGTTTTTTTGTCGTAGTCTTTTGTGCCCTGAAGATTGAATCCATTCGCGTTATAGGCATCTTTGATGTTGACCACCTCTCCGGTTAAGGCACTGAAGGCTGCAATAGTCTGGTTATTGGGTTTGCCGCTGCGGTTAAATAAAGCAATAGGTGCGAGTTGTACCGCATGATTAGTTGAACCACCGAGCGCAAGCCCTATTGAGCGTGTGCGCATTATTTCAAAGGTGAGCTTGTCATCGTCACCAAGCAGATAAAGTGTGCCACCATCTGAATTAGTTAAATCTTGTGCGCTGATGAGAATTTTTTCGAGCAATATGTTGGTGTCTTTTTCGGCAGACAGCGAAATACCAATATTAATCAATTGCTCGATATTATCGTGCAAGCTTTCTTTGTCATTACTGACAGAGTCTAGCGCTGGTTTTCTTAAGGTTTCCATACCATTGCCCCAGAATGTTTGGATAGCCCAATTATATGCCTTTTTAAAGGCGATTCTAGCTCAAAGCTGTCAGACTAGGCGGTCTATTGGTGTAGGCAAATGCTCACGATATGGGGGGAATGGCGGTATATCTAGCGATCAGCCTATTGAGCTGCCCTAGTTTCGTCTGCATGAATATAGCGTAAGTTGATATTGTAAAAAGGGGTTATGCGCAACAGTGTTTGTATTTTTTTCCACTGCCGCAAGGACAGGGTTCATTACGGCCAATCTTTTTAACAGAAACCGGTGCGGCTTTTTTCAGCTTTCCTTCAAGATAGCGCCATTGACCATGTTCGCGTGCAAACTGGCTACGTTCATGTAATTTACCTTCATGGCCATTGAGTGAATAATAAGCGACAAATTCGACCTCAGCATGTTTATCAGTAGGGCTACCTGCTTGGGTATCGATAATCTCTAACCCGACCCACCTAAATCCTTCTTCATTGGGCTCGACCTGTGCTGGGCAGGTTGAGGAGTGCCAACTTTGCCGAATGAAATCAAGGTTGTCGATGCGGTAGGCGCTGAATCGTGCACGCATTAATGATTCTGCTGTATCAGCTAACGTAATATCAGCATGGATGCGTCCGCAACATGCATCAAAAGAGGCATTTTGGCCACAATAGCAGCCAGTTGTATTTGAATTATTCATGGGAATAATTATATCTAATCAAATGTAAGGGCGGTAGCGCGCACAGAATTGGTGCACGCGGTTATTTGTTATATCTTTTAGAACGCTGCAGTATGGTAGAACGTGGTGCAAAATGATAATGTTGGTGCTGCTTTTTTATAAACAAATAATTATAAGTTTTGCCATGCAAAACAGCTTAGGTAGGTGAATTTAATGGAAGCGCTTCAGTCCGGTAGTAATACCCTTTTCATTCTTTTAGGTGCGATCATGGTCTTGGCCATGCACGCTGGTTTTGCTTTTTTAGAAGTTGGTACCGTGCGTAAAAAGAATCAGGTTAATGCCTTAGTTAAAATTATCGCCGACTTTGCAGTGTCGACGATTGCGTACTTTTTCATTGGTTACTACGTGGCTTATGGCTTAGGTTTTTTTGAGAGCGCACAAATTCTTTCCGAGAAGAATGGTTATGAATTAGTGAAGTTCTTTTTCTTGCTAACGTTCGCTGCAGCGATTCCGGCAATTGTCTCAGGTGGTATTGCTGAGCGTGCACGTTTTTATCCTCAGTTGATTGCTAGCTTGCTCATCGTGGCTGTTCTATATCCTTTCTTTGAAGGTATTGTTTGGAATGGCAACTATGGTATTCAAGAGTGGCTTGAAACAACCTATGGCGCACCATTCCAAGATTTCGCAGGCTCAGTTGTTGTGCATGCAGTGGGTGGTTGGATAGCATTGGCAGCCGTTTTGTTATTAGGCCCTCGTTATGGTCGCTATGGCAAAGACGGGCAGATGTCAGCACATCCGCCTTCGAGCATTCCTTTTCTTGCCTTAGGTGCTTGGGTATTAAGTGTAGGTTGGTTTGGTTTTAATGTGATGTCAGCGCAAACCATTGACGCGATCAGTGGTCTGGTTGCAGTCAACTCGTTAATGGCGATGGTTGGCGGAATTCTCGGTGCATTAATTATTGGTAAAAATGATCCAGGCTTTATTCATAACGGTCCATTGGCGGGTCTTGTTGCTATCTGCGCAGGTTCGAGCTTGATGCACCCGCTCGGCGCGCTGGCCACCGGTTTGATTGCGGGTGGTCTATTCGTTTGGATGTTCACTATGACGCAAAACCGCTGGAAGATTGATGACGTACTAGGTGTATGGCCTTTACATGGGGTCTGTGGTGCATGGGGTGGTATTGCCGCGGGCATCTTTGGTCAACAGGCATTAGGTGGCTTGGGTGGTGTGGCCTTTATGTCACAGTTAATTGGTACGTTGATGGGTGTAGGTATAGCACTTATTGGTGGTTTTATCGTTTATGGCTTGATTCGTCAGTTGGTGGGTATTCGCCTTAGCCAAGAAGAAGAGTATCAAGGCGCAGATCTGAGTATCCATAAGATTAGTGCGGAACCTGACTAGCTTCAAAACATCAGTTTAACTAGCTAAAAAGGGCGCAAAATGCTAAGTTTGGCGCCCTTTTTTTTGCAAGTAGTTTAAACATGGCTCGTAAACTTTTTATCAAAACATTTGGTTGTCAGATGAATGAATATGATTCATCGCGCATGGCTGATGCCCTTAATGAATCCCATGGTCTTGAACGTATACAAAATCCTGATGAAGCAGATGTATTGCTACTCAATACTTGCTCGGTGCGTGATAAAGCGCAGGAAAAAGTCTTTTCTGAGCTGGGCCGCTGGAGAAAAATAAAACAGCAGCGCCCTGATCTTGTCATTGGTGTCGGTGGTTGTGTTGCGAGTCAGGAAGGCGATGCGATTCTTGAGCGTGCCCCTTATGTCGATATGATCTTTGGCCCGCAAACATTGCATCGTGTCCCTGACATGTTGCGCGACACTGAAAATTTGCGGATGCCAAGTGTTGATGTGAGTTTCCCTGAAATAGAGAAATTTGATCGCCTGCCTGAGCAAAAGGTTGATGGCCCAACGGCTTATGTTTCAATCATGGAAGGTTGTAGTAAATACTGTACTTTCTGTGTTGTGCCGTTCACGCGTGGAGAGGAAGTTAACCGTCCCTTTGATGATGTGATTTCTGAAATTGCAGGTTTAGCCGCGCAAGGTGTGCGTGAAGTCAATTTATTAGGCCAGAATGTAAACGCCTATCGTGGTGTGATGCACGATGGTGATATTGCTGATTTAGCTCTACTTATTACCTATGTCGCGGCGATTGATGGGATTGACCGCATTCGTTATACCACCTCGCACCCAATGGAAATGAACGATAGCCTAATCAAAGTCTATGCCGAAGTACCTGAACTGGTCAGCCATTTACATCTACCCGTACAAAGTGGTTCCGATAGCGTGCTTGCCGCAATGAAGCGTAACCATACTGCGCAAGAATATATTGAAATCATTAAACGCTTGCGTGAAATACGCCCTGACCTGAGTATGTCGTCTGACTTTATTATTGGTTTTCCCGGTGAAACCGATGAAGAGTTTGAGGCGACTATGGCATTGATTGAAGAAATTGGTTTTGATCAATGTTTTAGTTTTATCTATAGCCCGCGCCCCGGCACCTTAGCGGCCGACATGGAAGACTCAATTCCGTTTGATGTTAAGCAGGCACGCTTGAAACGATTACAGGCACGCATTAATGAAATGGCCGCTGCGATCAGTGAGTCAATGCTCGGCACAGTTCAACGTGTTTTAGTCACCAGAGCCTCGCGTAAAGATGATAAGGAAATGAGCGGCCGCACGGAAAATAACCGAGTGGTTAATTTCCCTGGTGACGCAAGTTTGATCGGGCAGTTTGTTGAACTCAAGATTACAGAGGCATTACCAAATTCATTACGTGGTGAATTGCATAACTAGGTTTGCATTCAAGCATATCATTCACTATCTTTAAATTAGCTATTATTACAGCGAGAGCGACGCCAGACCATTTTGAACGATACTAATCAATCCAGCCAGTTCACTCTGGAGCCAGCCGATAATCAACGTCTCGCAAATCTATGCGGGCAGTTCGATGAGCACCTACGCCAAATAGAACGATCACTCGGTGTTGAAATTAATAATCGGGGTAATCAGTTTAAGGTTATCGGTGACCATCGCGCGGTCGAAGCAACAGGTGAGTTGCTATCAGGACTTTATCAAGAAGCAGAAGATGCGGTGCTGAATCCTGAGAATGTGCATTTATTTATTCGTGAAGCGGGCATAGATGCCACTGATGAATCACCGGCGAAAAATAAAGCAATTAGTATACGAACGCGTCGCGGTATCATTAAGTCACGTACACCAAATCAGCATACCTATTTGAAAAACATTTCACATCACGATATTAATTTTGGCATTGGCCCTGCAGGTACAGGCAAAACCTATCTTGCTGTTGCTTGTGCTGTTAAAGCCCTTGAACAAGAAGAAGTTCGGCGTATTTTATTGGTGCGACCTGCGGTTGAAGCTGGAGAACGACTTGGTTTCTTACCAGGTGATTTGGCTCAAAAGATCGATCCCTATTTACGACCACTCTATGATGCCTTGTATGAAATGCTCGGTTTTGAGCGAGTGACGAAATTAATGGAACGTAATGTTATTGAGGTAGCGCCACTGGCCTATATGCGGGGACGTACCTTGAATGAATCATTTGTGATCTTAGATGAAGCCCAGAATACGACGATTGAACAAATGAAAATGTTTTTAACGCGGATCGGTTTTGGTAGTAAGGCGGTAGTGACAGGTGATGTTACGCAAATCGATTTACCTAAACATACTGCGTCAGGGTTACGTCATGTGATGAACGTACTTGAAGATGTAAAAGGGATCAGTTTTAGTTTCTTAAAATCAAAAGATGTTGTCAGACATCCGTTGGTTGCGCGTATCGTAAATGCCTATGCAGATCATGAGTCGACCGAAGAGCAGAACAACAAATGATTGAGTTGCAATTGCAGTATGCGACTACATCAACGCATCTACCTGAAGTCAGCCGCATTGAGTCTTGGATTCGCGCTACAGTATTGCCCGAGATGGATAAAGTTATCCTTGGTATTCGTATTGTCGATGAGGCGGAAAGTGCCGAGCTGAATGAGCGCTATCGTAATAAGCCGACACCGACCAACGTATTATCATTTCCCTATGACGGGCCAGATTTCGCTGCCATGGATGAGATCGATGAGGACGATGTAATACCTGAGCCAGAACTTGGTGATCTCGTTATTTGCGCACCAGTAGTAGAGCGTGAGGCAACTGAGCAGGACAAAACAATTGAGGCGCATTGGGCGCATATGATTGTGCATGGTGTACTGCATTTACAGGGATATGATCACATTGAGCAAACCGAAGCTGAACAGATGGAAGCCCTAGAACGTACTATTTTGGCCAATTTAGGCTTCCCTGACCCCTACTTAAAAGCTTAATGCCTTTTATTTACAAGGGATTACCGTAGCAAAGCACCCTTAAATAGACGTATAATGCGCGTCCTTTTAGTAATAGGGAGTGGGATTGCACATCTCATGAACGAAGACCGACATAGTACCGAGCCCATGAACCGCTCGTGGTTTGAAAGACTAAGCCAAGCGTTGATGGGCGAACCCAAAGATCGCGACCAATTGGTTGAATTGCTTCGCGATGCAGAACAACGCAGCCTCCTTAAGCCGGACGCGCTTGCCATGATTGAAGGCGTGTTGCAGGTTTCGGAAATGCAGGTGCGTGATATCATGATTCCACGCTCCCAAATAGTTGTTATTGATCGCGATGCAGAACTCGATGAGTTTTTGCCATTAGTGATTGAAGCGGCACACTCTCGTTACCCTGTGATTGGCGAAAATAAAGATGAAGTTGTTGGCATGTTGCTGGCAAAAGACTTACTTCCGTTTACAGGTGGAGGTAAATCAAAAGATTTTGAACTGCGCGAAATTTTACGCCCGGCAGTTTTTGTTCCTGAAAGTAAGCGACTTGATGTGTTGCTCAAAGAATTCCGTTCTAGCCGTAATCATATGGCGATTGTTGTTGATGAATACGGTGGTGTTGCTGGTGTAGTGACTATCGAGGATGTGTTGGAACAAATTGTTGGTGAAATTGAAGACGAATATGACTTTGATGAAGGCACATCAATTCTGAGATTGAACGATAATGAATATACGGTGAAGGCATTAACATCAATTGAAGATTTTAATGAATACTTTCATACTGGTTTCAGTGACGAAGAATTTGATACCGTTGGCGGCTTGGTTATTAGTACGTTAGGCCATGTTCCAAAACGTGGTGAAATGACATTGGTTGATGGGATAAGTTTTAAGGTAATACGCTCGGATAATCGTCGTGTGCATTTGCTCAAAGTTTCACGACAAGAAACCGAGGTAGATGAAGCCTCATAAAATTAATGTAAGTCGTCTCGAAAATAATTAAAACAATAACGATGAGCAACGTGACGGAAACCACACAACAAAGAACAAAAGATGCACTGGCTATATTGGCTGGTGTGTTTTTGGTAGCCGCTTACGCACCTTTTTCCTTTTTACCTGCCAGCATCATTTCTTTGTTAGGTCTCCTGTGGTTGTTGCAGGATATCAGCTTACATCGAGCAGTTTGGCGTGGGTTTCTATTTGGTTTGGGTCTATTCGGTGCCGGTACTTCGTGGGTCGTCATCAGTATTCATGAGTTTGGTCACACGCCTTTACCGTTGGCATTATTTCTCACCGTTTTATTAACTGCCTATTTATCACTTTTCCCAGCCTTATTTGCATGGCTTACCGTGCGCTTTCGATTGATAGAACATCCAGTGATATTCTTGTTCGTTGCGCCGGCAGTGTGGGCGGGCTCGGAATGGTTACGGGGAACGTTACTTACAGGATTCCCGTGGTTGAATATTGGTTATAGCCAAGTTGATGCGTGGTTATCTGGTTATGCACCGGTTGTTGGCGTGTATGGGGTTGGTTTCCTATTAATGCTGTCGGTGACCGCAATATTTTTAATATTGCGTAACAAAAAAATGCCCGTCGTCTTGTTAGTTGCGATATGGGCAGGTGGTTGGTCTTTGCAGACCGTAGAATGGGCAACCCCGGCGGGTAAATCATTAGACGTGAGTTTGGTGCAGGGTAATATTTCTCAGTTAGAAAAATTTCGCGCCGAGAATCGCGCCAACACCATGAGTATTTATGAAGAACTCACGCTGGAAAATCTCGATAGTGATTTGATTGTTTGGCCAGAAACAGCGATTCCTGCGTTTTATCATCAGGTAGCAGATAATTATGTCGCCGATATTTATCGCCAAGCGCGAGAAAATAATGGCGCAGATCTGTTATTTGGCGTGCCGATGAAGCAAGAAACCGCAGATAGTGAACGGCCACGTTATTACAACAGTGCTGTTGCCTTGGGGGAAGAGTTTAGTGTGTATCATAAACGTCATCTCGTCCCTTTTGGTGAGGTTGTTCCGTTTGGCGATTTACTACGTAAAATTGGCGGCATTTTTAATGTGCCATTGTCGGACTTCAGTACCGGTGGACTACAAGCGCCATTGAAATTAGCAGGGCAGAAGGCAGCAATTTCAATCTGCTATGAAATCGTTTTTGGTGAAGAGCTCGCACAAACAGCCGGTGATGCCACCATGCTGATTAATATCAGTAATGACGCATGGTTTGGTGATTCCTTAGCACCGCCACAGCATTTTTCGATGGCGCGAATGCGCGTTAAAGAAACCGCTCGACCTCTACTTCGTGCCACGAATACAGGTATTACCGCTTTTGTGGATCACAAGGCTGTTGTTACCCATCAAGCGCCATCATTTTCGGTACAAGTCCTACGTGGCTCAATTCAGCCAATGCAGGGCGAGACCTTATATGTACGTTATGGCAATATGCCGATATTATTCTTGATAGGTTTTATCCTATTAATTAGCGGATTCATTTTACGATATCGCTAACAAGGTGTATAAAAACGCCTATACTTTAATAAAAATTGAATAGTCGCAAGGAAACCATATTATGCAGATTGCTACACTCGTTCTTTTTGTTGCATGCCTGATTGGCTATATCTGGTTGGCAACGGTGATGTTCAAGCGTCATTATCTATGGGGCAGCTTATTTGTTTTCCCATCCATTCTAGGTTTTGTTGCAGGTTTTATTGGTTCTGAATCCCTGTTTATTGCTGGTAATGTTTTAGGGTTACTTGCTTTTCTTTTGGCGATTGTCTTTGCGATCAAAAATTGGTCGGTTGCAAAAAAGGCATTTTCATTTTACCTATTAGCATCATTCGCACTGGGCGGTATCATCGCATCGGAAGCAATAGATATGATGGAGTCACCAGAAGTGGTAGCAATCTTGCAGCAGCTTGAACAAGGTCAACTCAGTGAGCAACAAGCTCAGCAATCAATTCAGGAAGTGATCCAACAAAAATTCATTGACCGTTATACATCAGTGGGTTCAGGTACCGTTACCAATGTAGATGATGAACTTTTAACACCAGAAGAACAGCGAATTGAAGCATTACGAGCAGAACTACAAATTAAAAATGAAGCCGCGCTTGCCTCACAAGCCTATGCCGAAGAACAAGCTAAGAAAGAAGAACAAGTAGAAGAAGTTCTGCGTAAAGTGAAAGTATTTAGCCCGATTAAAATTTCGGAAGCGAAGAATTATATTGGTAAGAAAGTGCGTATTGTGAGTTTTGAAGGTGTTGAACGACAAGGCATCTTAATTAGCGCAGGATTTGATCGCTTGAACCTAGATCGTAAATTGGCCGGAGGCCGGTTTAAGTTTGATGTGCTGACGAAAGATATTAAGGTCTTGGAAGTTCAGAAAATAGAATTGCGGTAGCGAAAACATTTTTTTGACAAGATTAGAGTGCCGTCATTGCGAGTCGCGTGTGAGGAGGCACTCATCTTTTGAAATTTATAACTATTGGATTGCTTCGCGGCACTTAAACCTGCTCCGCAGGCTCTAGTTGCACTCGCAACGACAAGAAAGAACTATTTTTTATGTTTAGTTGAATCGGGTATGACGTTCATAGCTTGAGGTCCTTTAGGACCATCTTTTACCTCATATGTGACTTTTTCACCTTCCTTAAGGATTTTGAAGTCCTTCATCTCAATCGCTGAAAAATGTACAAATACGTCAGGACTATCATCGTCAGGGGATATAAACCCAAAACCTTTTTTTTCATTAAACCACTTAACTACACCTCTTGTTTTAAGTTGTAGAGAATCTCGGTCTGTTTTTGCGTGCGTTGTATTATTTGCTGCCTGCTTTAGCGTTTTGCTCACTTTAAAGCTTGGTATATTACTGCTGGAATGTGTATAGCTTCCCCAGCCTAGGATTACGCCCAGTACGCGCCGCGCGGGCTCTAATTAAAAAAGTGCCAAGTTCAGGAATGACTACTTGCTCTCCTGCCGCCATTTTTCTATGCAGAATTTTAATGAACGACTCAAGGGCGGCATTGGCCTGAGGTTTACTGAGACCTGCATCGACAGCAATAGCATCGATCATCTCAGTTTTATTCATAGAATAACTAATAGCAGAATAAAATGTCAGCATACAAAGAAATATAACTTTGCAATAAAAGTTCATATCAAGCTCCCTCTCAAATAATTTTGCCTGATAATAGTGATGGCAGGCTTTTTTAATGTGCTACTTCGAGTAGTTAGCAGACAAATAATTTTATATTAATGAGCGACACAATCAGGTTGTTCTAGTATTTCTTCTCGCAGGATTTTTACATCTTTGGATGCGGCTGCACCTATACGAACACGGTGGCCTTGGGCATCGAGAATAGTAATTTCAATTTGTTCGCCAGACGGTGTTTCGATTAATAGGGCTTCGCCTATTCGACGTGTGAGTACTAACATAACGGTCTCCTTACCAATGGTTAATTGCCCATTATAATAGCGAGCTACGTTATGTTCCGGTATCAGCCGTTCTCCACTTGTTTTGTGGGATGTTGCTTACACGCTGTCGTTTAATGATTACTGTGCCGTTTGAAGACACTGCCATGGCATTTGGGGCATGGCGGGATATGACCTGTGGCATGGAAATGCAGTTCTTCGCCACATTCGGTGCACACAAGGGTGCCGATGCCGGTGATTTCGCCTGTGTGCCACTCACCAAGGGTATTAGCTTGTTGTTCGAGTTGTTTTAATTCCAAGGTAGTCTGATCCGCAAGCTGGCTGAACGCCTCTAGTGCCTTAGTTTCAACCTGTTCAATATCGAAACGCAGCCAATCGTTAAATTCGGCACCATTGTCGGCCATCCACTGCGCCGCTGCCTCAATATCACGACGCAGATAACCGCTGATGGTGTCGATTTCTTCTTTGCCGAGCTCATCTAAAGCCGCAGCCTGCTCGAGCCGCTCGGTTAAGGTTGGTTTGAGCTTGTCTCCTACATCACTAAGCGGGTCGAACACTCGATGAAGTAGTTTGTTGTAAGCCTCGACGAGTTTCATGCTTAATTCGAGTTGGTCAGTCATGGTGTTCCCCTACATAAAGTCTCAATAGTCATGTTTCCAGCATGCACCCACTGGCTCAGTGGGTCAATTATTCTGATTTTGCCGTAAATCTGGTTTGTCGTGGTTAAGGGGTCTGGTATCCTTACGCCCTTTGAACATTGGCTGTATAAATAGCATGGATAAGACCACTTACGAAGCACAACAGGTTGAACAGACTGCCCGTGATTACTGGCAGGAAAATGCGTGTTTTCGCGCCGTTGAAGACACAAGCAAAGAGAAATTCTATTGCCTGTCTATGTTCCCTTACCCAAGTGGTCGTTTGCACATGGGACACGTGCGTAATTACACCATCGGTGACGTGATTAGTCGCTACCAGCGTATGCGTGGCAAGAATGTTATGCAGCCAATGGGTTGGGATGCCTTCGGCCTGCCTGCCGAAAATGCCGCGATCAAGAATAATGTGCCACCAGCCAAGTGGACTTACGAAAATATCGACTATATGCGTGACCAGTTAGATCAATTAGGTTTTGCCTATGACTGGGATCGTGAGTTGGCGACTTGCCACCAAGATTATTATCGTTGGGAACAATGGCTGTTCACCAAGTTATATGAAAAAGGTTTGGTTTATAAAAAGACTGCGCCAGTGAACTGGTGTCCACATGATATGACCGTGCTTGCCAACGAGCAAGTGATTGACGGTTGTTGCTGGCGCTGTGATACAGCGGTTGAGAAAAAAGAAATCCCACAATACTTCATGAAGATCACGGCTTACGCGGATGAGTTATTAAATGATCTTGATGATTTGGATGAATGGCCTGAACAAGTACGCACTATGCAGCGTAACTGGATTGGTCGCTCCGAGGGTGTTGAAGTCGCTTTTGCAGTTAATGGTCAGCCATTCAAAGTGTTTACTACGCGTCCTGATACTTTAATGGGTGTGAGTTATGTTGCGGTTGCGCCGGAGCATCCTTTGGCGATTGAAGCAGCAAAAAACAATGCTGATCTTGCTGCGTTTATTGATGAATGCAAAGTAATGGAAACATCGGAAGCAGCGATGGAAACCATGGAGAAGAAGGGCGTTGATACCGGACTAATGGCAACGCATCCCATCAGTGGTGATGAAGTACCTGTGTACGCAGCTAACTTTGTGTTGATGGGTTATGGCGAAGGTGCAGTGATGGCGGTGCCAGCACATGACCAACGAGATTTTGAGTTTGCCCAGAAATACGGCTTACCGATTAAACAGGTAATCAAACCGGCTGATAACAATGCTAAGTCTGATATTAAAGATGAAGCTTATACCGAAAAAGGTATTTGTTTTGATTCGGGTGACTTTGATGGCATGGATTTTAAGGCTGCTTTTAAAGCTATTTCTGATCACTTAGCATCGCAGGGTAAAGGTGAAGTGAAGGTGAACTTCCGCCTACGTGACTGGGGTGTATCGCGTCAGCGTTACTGGGGGGCACCGATTCCAATTATCAATTGTCCATCGTGTGGCGAAGTGGCTGTACCTGAAGAACAACTACCGGTGGTGCTGCCAACCGAGATTGATTTTGATGGTGTCGGTTCACCGATTAAGAAAATGCCAGCGTTTTACGAAACCACTTGCCCAACGTGTGGCGGCAAGGCCGAGCGTGAAACCGATACCTTCGATACCTTTATGGAATCATCATGGTATTACGCACGTTATGCCTGTAAAGATAATAATGATGCCATGTTGGATGAGCGCGCAGCGTATTGGTTGCCGGTTGATCAATATGTCGGTGGTATCGAACATGCGATTTTACATTTGTTATACGCACGTTTTTACAACAAGTTGATGCGTGATGTGATCCCGCAGGTAACCGGTACAGAGCTGAATTTGCCGAATGAACCATTCAAACGGTTATTGACGCAAGGTATGGTGTTGAAAGACGGCACTAAGATGTCGAAGTCAAAAGGCAATACAGTTGATCCGCAAGAGTTGATTAAGAAGTACGGTGCAGACACGGTGCGCTTATTCACTATGTTCGCTGCACCACCTGAACAGTCATTAGAATGGAATGACGATGCGGTTGAAGGGGCATCGCGTTTCCTGCGTCGCTTGTGGAAAATTGCCATTGAGGCGCCAAAGGCTGTAAAAACAGACTGGTCGCAGGCCGATGCGGAAGTGCGTAAACAACGTAGTGAATTACACAGCCTATTAGAACAGGCAAACCACGATGTTGAGAAGTACCAATTTAATACCGTGGTTGCTGCAGGCATGAAAATGCTTAACTTGCTATCGGATTTGGAAAAGATGAATGGCACAGGTAAAGAAGCCCTTGTTGCAGAAGGTGTGGATATCATTCTTTGTTTATTAGCACCGATTGTGCCGCATATTACACACGAACTTTGGCAGCACCGCGGCCATAGTGAGGCGATGATCGATGCCAGTTGGCCTACGGTGGATGCTGAAGCCTTGGTACGTGATACGCTCGAATTGGTAGTGCAGGTGAACGGTAAACTGCGGGCAAAAATTGATGTGCCAGCCAGTGCGGATAAACAAGCTATTGAAGATCAAGCGCTTGCGGATGAACATGTGCAGAAACATACCGAAGGTAAAACAGTGCGTAAGGTGATTGTGGTGCCCGGTAGACTGGTGAATATTGTTGTCTCGTGATAACTTGGCAGCAATAGGAGAGATTATGAATGCTTTGCGATTAATAGTGGTTTCAGCTTTGTTGCTGCTCAGCGGTTGTGGATTTCATTTGCGTGGTGATATTGATTTACCCGCAGGCTTACAACAAATGCATGTGCAAGGTACATCAACACATTCGGGTCTTGGTTTAGAGTTGAAACGCAGCTTGAAAACCAGCGGAGTGAATGTCGTGAGTGATGTGACTTCTGCGCAAGTTATTCTCAATATTACTGCACCTGCATTTGAAAGACGTTTACTTTCTGTTTCAGGCATATCCGGTAAAACAGCTGAATACGAGTTAATTTATACCCTTCAAGTGAGTCTACTTGATCGCAAGGGCAAGGTGTTACTTGCACCACAAACATTGCGTCAATTACGTGATTATACTTACGACCAAAACAATGTGTTGGGTAAGGGTGATGAACAATCACGTCTCCAGCAGTCCATGCAACGTGATTTAGTTCGCCAAGTATTGAATCGCTTAAAAGCATATCGCCGTGGCTAATGAAGCTTGATGCGTCACAGCTAGATTCCCATCTACAAGGGGATCTTTCTCCCGTCTATATTCTCAGTGGTGATGAAACTTTGCTTGTGCAAGAAGCGGCGGACGCTATTCGTCAAGCTGCACAACAAAAAGGTTTTACTGAACGTCAGGTAATGCATGTTGATCGTAGTTTCGATTGGAATGCTCTATATGATGCGGCCAGCGCGATGTCTTTGTTTTCCGAACAACGTCTAATTGAATTACGCCTACCGACGGGCAAACCAGGTGATGCCGGTCGTAAAGCATTACAGGCATGGGCTGAGCAACCACCGCAAGATACCGTATTATTGATTATTACCGGCAAGCTCGAAGCGAGTATCGCCAAAACCAAGTGGCACAAGGCAATGGATAAGCTGGGTAAAAATATTGTCATCTGGCCGCTTGATGCAAACAGGCTAACGGCATGGGTCGGTGGCCGTTTACGCGATAAGGGCTTGCAGCCCGATGCTGCTGCGGTGGAATTACTCACACAGCGCATTGAAGGCAACTTGCTTGCTGCCGCCCAAGAAATTGAGAAACTGGTTTTACTGCATGGCTCAGGGGCGATCAGCATCGATGATATTGATGATGCCGTTGCCGATAATGCGCGTTTTGATATTTATAAATTGGTTGATACCGCTTTGTCAGGGGATGTGGCTTATACGCAGAGAATGTTTAATCGCCTGCGGGATGAAGGGGCTGAACCAGTACTGGTATTGTGGGTTTTATCGCGCGAACTTCGCAGTTTGGCAAAAATGGCGGGTGAATCAGCCTCTGCAGCGGGACGACCCGATGCATCTAAGGTCGATCAGGTGATGACCAGTTACAGGGTGTGGCAGAAGCGTAAACCACTGATTAAAAAGGCATTAATGAAATATGGCCCACGTCGTTGGCAAGGGTTGTTGATAGCAGCGGCACGCATTGATCGTGTTATTAAAGGCCAATCAACAGGCAATGTGTGGGATGAATTGTTACAATTATGCTTAAGTTTGGCAGGTGTTAAAGCAGCGACGGTTTTGCAGCGCGATACAGCACGTAGCTTGTCGATGTAAATGAAGGCATACAGCCTCTTTTGAGATAGTTAGATTATGCAAACAAAATTAAAAACCACGCAAATGGATGTTGTCGCTTATATGCGAGAACTTGGCGTGCGTGCGCGTAAGGCATCGCGAGAAATGGCGCGTGCCAATACTGGACAGAAAAATGCTGCCTTGGTAGCCATTGCCGATGCCTTGTTGGGTTCACGCGCAAGTTTATTGGCAGCGAACCAGCAAGACATGGATGCCGGACGAAAGAATGGTTTGGATGCGGCTTTGTTGGATCGTCTTGAATTAAACGATGAGCGCATTGATGGAATGGCCGAAGGCCTACGTCAAATAGCAGCGCTTCCTGATCCTATTGGTGAAGTTGAAGACATGAAGTATCAGCCTAGTGGTTTGCAGATTGGTAAAATGCGCGTACCACTTGGTGTGATCGGTATTATTTACGAGTCACGTCCTAATGTGACGGCAGACGCTGCCGCCCTGTGCTTGAAGTCAGGCAATGCAGCTATCTTGCGTGGTGGCTCAGAAGCATTGAACTCGAATCAGGCCATTGCCAGTTGTGTTAGTGCAGGGCTTGCTAAAGCAGGTCTGCCCGCTGAAGCAGTGCAAGTGATTGAGATAACTGATCGAGCAGCGGTTGGCGAATTAATCACCATGAGCGAATTTGTTGATGTGATTGTGCCACGTGGTGGCAAGGGCTTGATTGAACGTGTTTCAGAAGATGCGCGTGTGCCCGTGATTAAACATCTGCACGGCGTTTGCCATGTCTACATCGATGACAAGGCAGATTTCGATAAAGCGGTTGCTGTTGCGGTTAATTCTAAAACACAGCGCTACGGTACTTGTAATACCATGGAAACCTTATTGGTTGCTGAAGGTATCGCTGCACAAATTTTACCTGTGCTGGCTGAACAATATGCCGCTGCCGGTGTTGAGTTACGTGGTTGCGAGAAAACCTGTGCGATTGTTGATGCAGCGATCGCAGCAACCGAGGCTGATTGGGATGAAGAGTATCTCGCGCCTATTTTATCAGTGCGTGTCGTCGCCGATATGGATACGGCCATTGATCATATTCATGCGCACAGTTCGGGTCATACCGAATCGATTATGAGTGAAGATATTACCCGCGCAAGACGTTTCATTACTGAAGTTGATTCCAGTTCGGTGATGATTAATACCTCGACTCGTTTCGCTGATGGCTTTGAGTATGGCCTAGGTGCGGAGATTGGTATTAGTACCGATAAGATTCACGCCCGTGGCCCAGTTGGTCTGGAAGGGCTGACCTCGCAGAAATATATTGTCATTGGTGATGGCCATATTCGCGGTTAACTCGGTGGCGTTTATTTAATGACGTCGATAGGTATTCTCGGTGGCACTTTCGACCCAGTGCATCATGCGCATATCCAAGTAGCATTAACGGTGTTGCATGGGCTTCAGCTTGATGAAGTTCGTTTGATACCTTGTCGTCAATCGCCGACCCGAATGGCACCATTAGCAAGTTCTGAGCATCGTCTTGCCATGTTAAATCTGGCTGTTGCTAATGAGTCAAAACTGCGAGTTGATGATAGAGAATGTCAACGACAAGGTGCCTCATACAGTGTGGATACGCTTGCTGAATTACGTACTGAATACCCAGATACTGCATTGTTTTTTATTCTCGGTGTGGATGCCTTTAATGGTCTGTTGGCGTGGCATAAATGGACAAAGTTGTTTGATTTAGCACACATCGTTGTTGTTAGTCGCCCCGGTGAGCAATTGGTTAGTGAAGGTGAATTAGCCAAGGTATTGGATGAACGACGTTGCGATATTAAGCCAGACAATCAAGCAGGTAACATTATTACCGGACTGAGCTGTGAGCTACCGCACTCGGCTAGCCGAATTCGTGATGGTTTAAAATCAGGTAACTCGATAGAAACGTTATTGGACAGCACTGTCCATGATTACATACAGGAAAATAGGTTGTATCAATGAATAAAGCAGTTGGATTAAAAGCAGATGAATTGAGCGAATTAGTTGTTGAAGCGCTCGAAGATGTGAAGGCGATAGATATTCGCGTGCTGGACGTTGAAACAATCAGTAACTTTACTGATCGCATGATTATCGCCAGTGGCAGTACGGTTCGACAAGTTAAGGCCTTAGCGAATAGTGTTGTGGTGAGCGTTAAAGAATCGGGTGGTAATGTATTAGGCCAAGAAGGTGAGAACCCGGGTGAGTGGATATTGCTTGATCTCGGTGATGTCGTGGTGCATATCATGGTGCCGCAGGTACGTGATTTTTATAATCTTGAGAAGCTCTGGGCGATTGATGGCGAAATGTCGGAACCAGATGACAGCAGCCTATAAGGGCTACTGAATAACCCGCATGCATATCCATATTATTGCAGTCGGTCAAAAAATGCCTGCGTGGGTAAGCACAGGCTATGATGAATTTATTAAACGCCTACCTAAAGAATTCACTCCGCTATTAAAAGAAATCCCTCCTGGTCGACGTAGCAAAAATAGCGATCTCAAACGTGCTATTGCCGAAGAATCTGAACGGATTTTACAAGCCATACCTAAAGATTGTTTGGTAGTGGCATTGGATGAACGCGGTAAGCCATGGTCAACACGACAGCTTGCTGATCAAATGTCAGATTGGACAGGCTCGGGGCGTGATGTTGCGCTGATCGTTGGCGGTGCAGATGGTTTGAGCGCTGAAGTGAAGCAGCGCGCCAACATGACATGGTCGCTCTCAGCTCTGACCTTGCCGCATGCCTTGGTTAGAGTCGTATTGGCTGAGCAGTTATATCGAGCTTGGTCTCTGATGACTAATCATCCTTACCACCGTGATTGATTGGTTTTGAATATGACATCCCCAGCAATTTACCTCGCATCAAAATCGCCACGCCGTGCTGAATTGCTTGCACAAATTGGTATTCGTTTTGAGGTGATGAGTGTTGATGTACCGGAGCTACTAAAAGCAGGTGAATCGCCAAGTGAATTTGTGCAGCGTTTGGCACTGGACAAGGCACGTGCCGGTTGGCAAGTAAGTGAGAAAATTTTACCGGTATTGGGGGCAGATACGATCGTCGTGCTTGATGATGAAATCATGGGAAAACCAGTGCTTGAAGGTGACGCTGAAAGAATGCTATCTGCCTTATCGGGACGTCAGCATATGGTGATGACAGCAGTTGCAATGGTTAAAGATGAAAATGAAGCAATACGTTTAAGCACGAGTCAGGTGAGCTTTAGAGAAACGACTAAAGCAGAACGCAAGGCCTATATTGCAACAGGAGAACCGATGGACAAGGCGGGAAGTTATGCAATTCAAGGTCAAGCTGCTGTATTTATTGGGAAATTAGAAGGCAGTTATAGTGGGGTAATGGGTTTACCTCTATTTGAAACGGCCGAACTGTTTCGTGAATTTGGGATACATGACACCTGAGGCTGCGCGGCGATAGTGCTATGATGGAGTCATAATAATAAGGAATAGCTTAGTAGGATGAGTAGTGAAATTTTGATCAATATGACCCCGAATGAATCACGCGTTGCGTTGGTTGAGAATGGGGTATTGCAAGAAGTTTATATTGAACGTACTGCGAAACGTGGCTTGGTTGGTAATGTTTACAAAGGCAAAGTCTCGCGGGTACTTCCCGGTATGCAAGCGGCGTTTATTGATATTGGCTTGGAACGTGCTGCTTTTCTACATGCTTCTGACATTAAGATTGATGGCAACGGCAATGGTGAAAACAGGAAAGTTGAGTCGATCAACAGTTTGGTATCAGAAGGACAAGATATTTGTGTACAGGTGGTTAAAGACCCACTCGGTACAAAAGGTGCGCGGTTAACCACACAGGTTTCGATTCCGTCGCGTTTTTTAGTATTCATGCCGGGCGTTGAGCACATTGGTATCTCGCAGAAAATAGAAGAAGCAGACGAGCGTGATCGTTTGCGAAACAAACTGGAAGAGCTTGCAATTGATGATTATGCCGGTGGTTATATTGTGCGTACGGCGGCAGAAGGCATTAGTGAGCAAGAAATCCAGGCGGATGTAGAATATTTGCATCGCATGTGGATGGCGATTGGTGAAAAGATGAGCAGCGAGCAATCACCAAGCATGATTCATGGAGACCTTCCTTTGGCGATGCGCATGATGCGTGATCTTGTTAGCCCTGAGATAGAAAAAATCCGTATTGATTCCAAGGAAACCTTTGAACGCGCAGCTAAGTTTGCGCGAAAATTCATTCCAGAGGTTGCCGATCGTATAGAGTATTATCCGGGCGAACGGCCTATTTTTGATCTTTATTCGGTAGAAGATGAAATACATAAGGCGCTTGAAAAACGGGCTGATCTTAAATCAGGTGGTTACTTGATTATTGATCAAACTGAAGCAATGACGACGATTGATGTTAATACAGGTGGCTTTGTTGGCCATCGTAATCTGGATGAAACAATATTTAAAACCAATCTGGAAGCCAGCGTTGCGATTGCGAGGCAACTGCGCCTAAGAAATCTGGGTGGGATTATTATCCTCGACTTTATCGATATGCAAGATGAAGAGCATAAACGCCAAGTACTACGTGCATTAGAAAAACATCTCGATAAAGATCATGCTAAATGCCACATTAGTCAGGTTTCTGCGCTTGGTTTGGTAGAAATGACGCGCAAACGGACGCGTGAATCATTGGAACATATCCTATGTGAAGGTTGTCCTACTTGTGGTGGGCGAGGTTCATTGCGCACTGCAGAAACAGTTTGTTACGAAATTTTTCGAGAGATCATTCGTGAAGCTCGGCAGTATGACGCGCAAACATTTCTGGTTATGGCTTCGCAGAGCGTAGTTGATCGATTGCTTGATGAGGAATCGACCAGTGTTGCTGAACTTGAAGATTTCATTGGCAAGCCTATTAAGTTACAAGCAGAATCGCTTTATAGCCAAGAAAATTATGATGTGGTGTTGATGTAAGGTAATGGTCATTTCTTATTTGATGACAACCATAGAACTGGAATTAAACTCGTGACAGCAAAGAAAATCATTCACTGTTTTGTTGGCATGCTTTGGTATGGTTTTGCTGGCGTTGCTGTATTGGCTGCTGTTGTATTAACGATAGCACGATTGTTATTACCATTAGCAGAGAATTACCTTGCCGAAGCAGAGCAAACCCTGAGTGAGTACGCGGGGCAACCGATTAAGGTTGAAAGTCTTAAGGCGCAGTGGGCCGGTTTTGAACCACAGTTACATTTTTCTAATGTGCGCTTATACGATAAAAATAATGAAACAATCTTGTTTCAATTTAAAGATGCTCGTATGGGCATCAACCTGTTTTCATCTGTCAGTAATCGTGATTTTGTTCCTTCTAGCTTTACAGTGAGTGGTATTTCACTTGCCATGACACGTCATGCAGATCAGCATATTAGTGTCGATGGATTGTCTGACACGAAAAACAAATCACAAAACGATTATTCTGAGTTGTTATTTGAGTGGTTACTTCGCCAGCCAGATATCGGTATTGAATCAAGTAATATCACTTGGACAGATGTGCCGTTAAACGAGAAAGATATTTTATTTACCAATGTTAATTTAAGACTGAGGAATTATGCCGACGTGCATCAGCTTGATGGTAATGTCAATTTACCGGAGCGTTTGGGTAAAACAATTTCAATAGCAGCAGAGCTGCAAGGTGATTCCTCAGATTTAACTGCGTGGCAGGGTGATGTTTACGTAAAGAGTGAAGGCTTGGTTATACCGGCATGGTGGCGTAAACCATTATATGAAGGTGTGAACCTAACTGCTGGTTATACTAATTTTGAATTATGGGGTAAATGGAAAGATCATAGCTTAAAAGATCTCGAAGGGACACTATCTCTTTCTGATTTAATATTTAAGGGTGAAAATGCACAGGCGATTAAATTTAATGGACTAACGACAGCGTTGTCGTGGCATCAAAGTGATAATGATGTAAGTCTTTATCTTGATGGCTTTTCGCCTAAAACAACACAAGGTGAATGGCCGCGTTCACAATTTAATTTTATTTCTGATAACGTAACTGAGCGGCTTGCGATTGTAGCTGGTTATGTGAAGTTGTCAGATATCCTCCCAGCGATTGACATCTTTAAAATAGTTGATATTGCAAGTTTGGAGCGACTTAAATCAATAAATCCAAGTGTGGATTTACAAAATCTATCATTTGTAAAATCGACAGCGGATGCAGTACAGCAATGGCATGTGGATGGTCAGTTTTCAGACTTAATTACACAACATTGGAATGACGTGCCTGGGATTAGTGGTTTGTCTGGACGTTTTTCTATTGATAATGGAAACGGTAACCTACAACTTAATAGTACGAATACATTACTGGATGTGAAAGACGTATTTCGGAAACCAATTGAACTGACAAGTTTGCAGGGTAATGTGCAATGGCAGTTGAATGAATCGGGGGTTTCAATACAGGCAAATGATGTCGATGTAAGCAACGCAGACATTGCTGCTCGTGCCAGAATGAGTTTACGCCTTCCTAAAGACGGCTCACCTGTTATTGATTTGTTAGCGGATATTGAAAGGGCCAAAGGTAGCGCTACACATAAATACTTACCCCTTCCTGTTCTTTCGGATAAGACAATTGCATGGTTAGACAAGTCTATTATCAAAGGGAAAATTTCTAACGGTAAATTTGTATTGCGTGGTGCATTGGATAAATTCCCTTTTGATCACGGTGAAGGAAAATTTGAAACGCGATTTGATGTTACGGATGGGCAGCTAGATTATGAACCGGGTTGGCCTGCAATATCAAAAATACAGGGCGAGGTAATATTTAGCGGGCGTAGTCTAGATATTGTTGGACGTTCTGGACAGATATTAAAAGCGAATGTTCATGATGTAACTGCACACGTTGCAGATCTTGAACTAGATGATCCTTTATTAGAATTACGTGGCGAAGTTGACTCATCAACTCAAGATCTTGTTCAATATATTGTTGCCTCCAATCTTGTTGATGGTTATAGCAAAGAGTTGCAGCAACTCGAAAGCCAAGGTAGTGCAGCACTGAAATTAGAAATTGATATTCCAATGACAAGCGGTGATGGAAAAGTAAAAGGAGAAACCGAGTTAAAAAATGTAAACCTAAATCTAAAAGGTAATAACATCAAGTTAAAAGAAATTAACGGTAAGGTGTCTGTTAGTAATGAGGGTTTGCAGGCCAAAAATGTAAAAGGCCGTTTATTTAAAACGCCGGTTGATATTCAGCTATCACATGATGACGATGTGGAAACGGTATTATCAATTAAAGCGAAAGGCCAATTTGACCTTAATGAATTAATAAAAGATGAATTTATTAAAGACGCACCTATTATTAGTGAGGGGAAAACGGAGTGGTTGGCTAATTTGGTTTTTCAAGAACCGAATAATGATAAGCCATCAGTGAAATTTGAATTAGATTCTGAGTTGAAGGGAGCGAGTATTAATTTACCCGTTCCTTTTAATAAAGAAAAAAATGCACTTAGGTCTTTTAAATTGGTGTCTTTTTTTAAAGATGAAAATACAATACAGCTAGACATTGATTTTGGTGATGATGTTAATTCAACTATTCACCTTAAAAATAATGATGAATTTGAGTATATTGGTTCATCACTTGCTTTTGGTGATGAATTGCCTATCGAGCCAATAAATAACAGGCTTGCGATTACAGGCCAGCTAGATACATTATCGCTGGATGACTGGATGGTCTACACGCAAAAGGCGCCTTGGCTAAATGATTCTCAACAAGTAAGCAGTTCACTGAACTGGCTTGAATCAGTTGATATAGAAGTGGCGACACTTGTTGTAATGGATTCAAGTTTTAATTTAAAAAGATTAAAACTTGAACGTAAGGATGAAGCTTGGCAGACCACAATTAGTGCAGATCGGGTAAAGGGAGATATTCGTATCCCTTACAATTTTACTGATGGTACGATCAAGGCAAGTTTAGAGTTATTAAAGATTGAACGTGTTGGCGATGAAACGACAACACTTGATTTTGACCCGCGTGAATTTCCTAACCTAGCCTTATCGGTTGATCAACTTTTCTTTGATGGCGTGAATTTGGGAACATTGAATATGACTGCATCGAAAACAGATACAGGCATCGCAATGAATAAGCTCGTTATTGACAGTCGTGATACTAGCTTAAAAGCAAGTGGCAGTTGGAGCATTACTGATGATGAGCAAATTACGCACTTTATAGCAAAATTAAAAACAAAACGTTTCAGCGAGCTACTTACGGAATTAGGTTATTCAACAGGCTTTGAAGCAGGAAAGAGTGGTAATTCAGTGGATCTAAAATGGTCAGGTAATCCACTTCAATTCGCCATTCCAAAATTAAATGGCTCTATGCAAATAAGAATTAGCAAGGGACAATTACTGGATGTCAGTCCAGGTGCCGGGAGAGTATTTGGCTTATTGAGTTTGCAGGCATTACCACGACGATTGACGTTGGATTTCAGTGATCTATTTAAAAAGGGGTTCAGTTTCGATCGTATTAAAGGTAACTTCCTTGTCACACAAGGCGATGCCTATACAACAGATCTATATCTTGATGGCCCTGCTGCAAGGATTGACGTCTCGGGTCGAACCGGTTTGGTCGCACGAGACTATGATCAGCTTATTACTGTCACACCGGATTTAACGGGAAGTTTACCTATTGCAGGTGCTTTATTGGGCGGGCCTATTGCTGGCGGGGTTGTGTTTGCATTGGATAAAATATTACGGCCTACAATTGATGATATTACTCGTTACCAATATACGGTGACGGGTGGCTGGGATGATCCTAATGTAGAGCAGCTTCAAAATATTGCCCTAGATAAAGCTAAAAAATAATCTGTGGGAAAAATTACCGATTTGGCCTATTTTCCTATGGTATGATTGATGCGAATGAAAAAACTTTGGTCAGTACTACTACTATTTGTTGCCGTATTGTCTCAGGCTATTGAGCCTGAACCAACTGCCACATTTATCACTTCTAGCCCTCTGAACTCACCACAGTTACTCAATGCTGAGTTGTGGGCGCGGCCTCGAAATGGTGAAAGTGTAGCGGCAATGCCAGCCGTACGAGAGTCGGTGCGAGCGCTGTTGGCTGCGCCAGCAGGTGCGAAGCTAGTGATTCGCTACCCCGGTGGTGAAGAGGGAAGCTTGTGGGCTGAAGAACTTCATGTCTGGTTAATTTCATTAGGAATTGATGCAGATTTAATGGATTTGACTCCCGGTAGTGCTGAGCCAGATCAAATAGAATTGTATATAGAATAATTTTAGGTAAGTAATAATGAGTCAGGTAGCAGCAATTCAAATGGCATCTGGGCCAAATGTAAATGCGAATCTTATTGAAGCAGGGCGCTTAATAAGCGAAGCCGTTGCAGCGGGTGCAGAGCTAGTTGTTTTACCTGAAAACTTTGCCTTTCTGGGGCATGCTGAAGAAGATATATTGCCACTCGCTGAAGTTGATGGCGATGGCCCTATTCAGAAATTCCTCACAGACCAAGCAAAATCTCATGGTATCTGGCTTGTTGGTGGAACCTTGCCGATGCAAGGTAGCGATGCTCAGCATATTCGTTCTGCATGTTTAGTTTTTAATGATCAGGGTGAGCGAGTTACACGTTACGATAAAATTCACCTCTTCGATGTACATATCGACGTTAATAATGAAAGCTATAATGAATCGGAAACGACGGAGGCTGGCGATGAAGTGATTGTCATCGATACGCCATTTGGTCGTATGGGAATTGCAATTTGTTATGACCTACGTTTCCCGGAGTTGTTTCGTCAAATGCTGGATGAAGGTATGCAAATTATCGCGATGCCTTCAGCGTTTACCGCAATAACAGGTAAGGCACACTGGGAAGCACTTACACGCGCACGTGCGATTGAAAACCTTTGTTTTGTTATCGCAGCAGATCAAGGAGGCTTTCATGTTAGTGGACGTGAAACATATGGTGATTCAATGATTGTTGATCCTTGGGGGCAGGTGCTTGACCGTATTCCAACCGGTTCAGGTGTCATCACTGCTGAAGTTGATGCGGAACGGGTAAATAAAGTGCGTAAAAATTTCCCTGCGACAGAACATAGAAGAATGCCTTGTAAACTACCATGAAAACATCACTTGAATTAGCACAAAACCAATTACTTGCACCTGCCGGTTTGGATGAGAATGACCTGCAAAAGGTGCTCGACCAATTAATGCAGAATGATGTAGATGCAGCCGATCTTTATTTTCAATTAAGTCGCAATGAATCATGGGTATTGGAAGATGGTATCGTTAAAGATGGACGTTACAACATTGACCAAGGTGTTGGTGTTCGAGCGATCAGTGGTGAAAAAACCGGTTTTGCTTATTCAGATGCGATTATGTTTCCTGCATTGAGCCAAGCTGCGGATGCCGCGCGAGCTATTGCACGTAGTGGTGGCGAAGGTCAGATACGTACCTTTAGTAAAGCATCAGGTCATGACCTTTATACATCAGACGACCCACTTGCAAGTATGACCGCGGATGAAAAAGTCGCGTTATTACATGCCGCTGATGCGGCAGCGCGTGCGGCTGACCCTCGAGTTAAAGAGGTGACTGTTAGCTTGTCCGCAACTCATGATACGGTTTTAGTTGCAGCGGCAGATGGCACCTTAGCTGGTGATGTGCGCCCATTAATTCGTCTTAACGTTAGTGTGATTGTTGAGCAAGATGGAAAACGTGAGCAGGGCGGTCATGGTGGCGGTGGTCGACGCGGCTATGGTTATTTTATTGATCAATCTGCAGCAGAAGAATTTGCAAGAGAAGCCGTTCGACAAGCATTAGTGAATCTTGATGCGATACCTGCCCCTGCCGGTAGTATGGATGTGGTGCTTGGGCCTGGTTGGCCTGGGGTTTTACTACACGAGGCGGTGGGACATGGCTTAGAAGGTGACTTTAACCGTAAAGGCAGTTCGGCATTTAGTGGCCGTGTTGGCGAACAAGTAGCTGCGAAGGGGATTACCGTTGTTGATAATGGTACGCTACAAGATCGTCGAGGTTCTTTAAATATTGACGATGAAGGCACACCAACACAAGAAACCGTGCTTATCGAAGATGGAATCTTAAAAGGTTATATGCAAGATAAAATGAACGCACGTTTGATGGGGGTGGAGTCAACAGGTAATGGTCGCCGTGAATCATACGGACACCTTCCGATGCCACGAATGACCAACACCTATATGTTGGCAGGTGAGCGAGAACCAGAAGAAATTATTGCATCAATTAACAATGGGCTTTACGCAGTGAATTTTGCAGGTGGTCAGGTTGATATTACTTCCGGAAAATTCGTGTTTTCGGCAAGTGAGGCATACCTTATTGAAAATGGAAAAATTACGGCGCCGGTTAAAGGCGCAACATTGATTGGAAATGGTCCTGATGTGATGAATCGTATTAGCATGATAGGTAATGATCTTGAACTTGATACCGGTGTCGGTACATGTGGTAAAGAAGGCCAAAGTGTTCCAGTTGGTGTTGGCCAGCCTTCTTTGCGTATTGATGGTATTACAGTTGGTGGTACAGGCGGCTAAGATGGCTGAATATCCAAGACTGAAACAAGGTCATGTTATTAGGTCAGTTGAAGAAGATGGTTCGGTTGTTTGCCTAGAAGATGGAGCTTGCTTTAAGGTTTATAGTGGTTTTCATCGCCTAAGTCGTAAGTGGGCGGCTGAACATAAACTCTTCATGAAACCAAACCCAAAGAATAAAGAGCACCCTTATAAACTCATTAATGTCCATTTTAATGAGCAAGTTGAAGCATGTTGGCTTGAAGAGCAGGAATGAAAAAGCTCTTAATTTTCGCATTTTTGATCGTCGCTGGTTTTTGGCAGCATGACCAAAACAGGGTAATAGATCATGCGGCAGGGGTATTGGTGAGTAGTCAACCAATACAACGTAATCTAAGAGCCGCGCCCACTATTCAACATAAAGGGTATGATATAAAACCGCAGGCTGATTTCATTGTTGAGGCACGTGTTTTATCCCGTGAGAAGTATTACATGGATGCCAGTGCTGAATTATCACCACTTGATCTTGCATTGGGTTGGGGAGCGATGTCAGATACCTCGGTTATTGATAAGCTTGATATTGAACAGAGCGTACGTTTTTATACATGGCGAATGGAAAGAGCGACAATTTCATTAAAAGATGTAATACGACAGAGCTCGAATATGCACATGATCCCTGCTAATGATCGAGTAGCAGGTAAATTAGCAGAAATACGTAAAGGTAGTCTTGTTCGTATTAGTGGTCAGTTGGTAAACATAACTAATCCACGAGGCTTTACTTGGAAGAGCTCGATGTCGCGTACAGACACAGGCGCAGGTGCTTGCGAAGTTATTTACGTGACAGGGGTTAGTCAGATTTAGATTCGATTAAGTCACGAACGAATTGAAACAATTCACGTTTCGCACGTTTACTGCGTTCAGGTGATTTAGTTTGTTTGACGTTACGTAATATTTGCCGAAGTTGTTGACGGTCTGCGGTTGGGAAATCGCTGATGAACTCAGTTAAGGCGATATCGTCTTCATTAATAAGACGGTCACGCCAGTCTTCAATGGCATGTAGTTCGGCAACCGCCTCACGTTGAGGGGCTTTAAAATTATCAACAGCGGTATTAATCGCGACAGTGTCAGCATCGCTGAGTAGTTTGCTGATAAGTTTATGTTGGCGCTTTCGAGCACCATGTTGACGAATATTTTTACAGGTATCGATGGCATCGTATAAAGACTCATCGAGTTTGAGTTTTTTGAGTTGACTCGCAGGCAGATCAACCAGCACTTTGCCAAGATCAAATTGCGCGTGCATATCACGTTTGCGTTGTGATTTACTGGGTGGGCGATCGTCTATAAATTCGTCATCATCAGGCATAGTATTTAAGTCGTATAAGTTTTAACAAGGTCTATTATAAGCGCTTTGTAATGAATATGTACGCAAGTAAATGGGAAATAAAGAGATGAATCAAGTGGCTGTAAAAGAGATTGCATCAGGATTACCAGCTCAGGTTGAGCTGGAAAAGACCATTGCCAATGTCATTGAAATTGCTAAAGCATCTGGCGCAAGCGCGGCAGAGGCGGCGATTAGTGCTGAAACGGGCTTTTGTGTTACCGCGAGAATGGGCGAAGTCGAAACGGTAGAACATAACCGCGACAATGGCCTAGGCATTACGGTGTATTTTGGGCACCGTAAAGGTTCAGCAAGTACAACGGATACCTCAGAGCAGGGTATCCGTAGCACAGTGCAGGCGGCCTGTGATATTGCACGTTACACAGCTGAAGATAAGTGCGCAGGGCCAGCGGATAAACAAGACTTAGCCACTGAATTCCTAGATCTTGATATGAATCACCCTTGGGAGATTGATACAAATTCAGCGATTGACTTGGCGCTTGAATGTGAAGCGGCTGCCTTGGAATATGATAAGCGGGTTAATAATTCAGAAGGTGGTTCGGTTTCAAGTCATACCGGTTTACGTGTTTATGGCACGAGTCATGGTTTTTTAGGTGGTTATGCAAGTAGTTACCATAGCGCCAGTTGTGCGGTGATTGCCGAAGATGCAACAGGAATGGAACGTGATTACTGGTATAGCTCGGCACGTAAGTCAGGCGCGCTAGAAGACATGGAAAATATTGGGCGTAAAGCAGCAGAGCGCACATTAGCACGATTAGGCGGGCAAAAACTGAGCACGCGTAGTGCGCCGATTCTTTTTTCTGCAGATGTTGCGGCAAGTTTGTTAGGACATTTTGTTACGGCAGTCCGAGGTAGAAGCCTATATCGTAAAGCATCATTTATGTTAGACCGTGTCGGTGAACAAGTCTTTGCCGACCACATTCGTATCCATGAGCAACCGCATCTATTGGGTGCATTGGGTAGTGCACCCTTTGATAATGAAGGTGTGGTAACGACACCTCGTGATTTAATAACAGACGGTGTATTGCAAGGTTATGTTTTAGATAGCTATGCAGCGCGCAGGCTTGGCTTACACACAACCGGTAATGCCGGTGGTGTACATAACTTAACGATTGAGCCAGGTGAACTGGATGCACAAGGCTTGTTAAAGGAAATGGATACCGGCTTGTTAGTCACAGAGTTAATGGGCTCAGCAGTGAATGGCGTGACAGGTGATTATTCTCGTGGGGCAGCCGGTTTTTGGGTTGAAGGTGGCAAGATTCAATATCCTGTTTCTGAAATTACTATCGCCGGTCATCTTAATGATATGTATAAGAACATTGTCGCGGTAGGTAATGATGTTGATTTGCGTCGTAGCACCCGTACCGGTTCTATTCTTTTAGAGGAAATGACGATTGCGGGTGAGTAATTTTCGGTATTGCGAGGAGTGAAACGACGCCGCAATCTATTTTGATGTTACTCTCAATCGAGCCAACCAATGGTGAACCAATGGGGTCAGACTCCATTGAAATATTGTTTTTATCAATCATTTTTTACCGTATCCTCTTTGTTACAGATTGCGATCTTTAGCTCGTTATCATCTCGTATTTTAATACCGATGTGTTGTTTTCTTGTTAAACACCCAGTTTTCCCAACCAATCTGTAGTTCGGTGACACCACCTCGGTAGTGTTTTTTGACAATATCACTCATTTTTATTTCTGGGTCTTTATTTCTTTCTTCAAACAAGGCGACGATTAATTTTCGGCCATCTTCACTCGACATGAGAAAATAGACCAATGACCAGCCTATGCCATAACCAAGGCTGTCTCCTTTGTTGAGTTTGCTCCATTCTTTCCAATCAGTGTTGATGAACTGTTTTAAAGAAGGTGCACTGTCATCTCGGATGGCAGATTTAACAGTGCGCACCCAGCCACGACTGATTTCGATAACGGCGGTTGTGCCAAAGACGTTAATGAGCTCGAAGTATTCGGCGAAACCTTCGTTTAACCAATTCGGTATGTGTTTATAATTGGTCCATAAAATCGTATGGAAGGCTTCATGGGTGATAACATTAAGCATGTTTTTAACGTTGCGATTTTTCCAAACCACGGCTTCATTATCCTCAGATGTATAGTATCCTGAGGTGGATATGACGCCATCAAATTTCTCTTGTTGGTGTTTTATAAATTCACGTTGACTACCATAGACCTTAACACTGATGTGAGTTTCCTCTGGAAAAGGAACTTTGCTGTATTGGTTAAGAATGAGAAAGGTTTTTGTAACCGCATTGATTATTTTTCTTTTTGTATCAAGCGGTAAATCATAATTTACTGTGCTTACCTTAACGCTAAAATTTCTGGTTGGCTGGGCATATTGATCAGATAGGTTTGTTGTTGTGTTACTGAGGGTATCTTGTTTTTTGTCGCCAAAATGGACGCGACCATTTTTATCTGTCCATTTGTAAATCTCCGCAAAGGCAGGGTTGCAGAAGAGCAGTAGTAAAAATAGGTAGCTTATTTTTTTAATTTTCTAACCACTCCATGGTTTTGAATCAAATAATATAAAGTGCTGCAAGTCCGAGAAAGGCGAGGAAACCAATGACATCGGTAATGGTGGTCAGTACAACACCACCGCCCAAGGCAGGATCAGCACCCAGCTTCTTTAAAAATAGAGGCACAGTTGCACCCGCGAGGGCACCTGTTATCAAGTTTACTATAATAGCTGCGCCAATGATGAGGCCGAGCTGCACATCATCAAACCAAAAAACAGTTACGCTGGCAATAATGGATGCCCATAACAAACCATTGAGCACGCCAACCGAGAGTTCTTTAATAATAAGTTGGCCGGTGTTACCCGCGCCTATTTGGCCGAGCGCCATGGCACGAATAACAATGGTGAGGGTTTGACTGCCGGCAACACCGCCCATACTGGCAACAATAGGCATGAGAATAGCGAGCGCCACGAGTTTCTCGATGGTGGCACCAAATTGACCAATGACCCAAGAGGCAAGCAGTGCAGTAATTAAATTTGTACCTAACCACAGTGAGCGTCGGCGTGTGCTGGTAATGACGGGCGAGAACATGTCGTCGTCTTCACTCAAACCGGCCATACTCATAAGAGAGTGTTCTGCATCCTCACGGATCACGTCGATAACATCATCAATAGTGATACGACCGAGCAATTCGTTGTTTTCGTTTATAACGGGTGCAGAGACGAGTTCACGATGTTCGAATAAGGTGGCAACGTCTTTATCTGACATATCTGCCTGTATGCCTTGTTGTTCGGTTTGCATTAAATCATTAATGCTGCGGCTAGGCTCTCGGGTGAGCAAGTCTGTGAGAGGAACTTGCCCTAGGTAATGATTTTCTCTATCCACAACATACAGATGATCGGTCATGGCAGGGATCTTGCCTCGACTACGGCGCAGGTATCGCAGTACGACATCGATTGTGTTGTTCGGGCGCACGGTGATGGTATCGGTATTCATGAGACCACCGGCAGTATCTTCCGGGTACGAGAGCACACCTTCAAGGCGCTGACGGTCTTGGCTGCCCATAGATTGCAGCACGAGTTGCATCACGGTATCGGGTAGATCTTGGATAAAGTCGGCAAGATCATCGACTTCAAGACTTTCGGTCGCGGCAACCAGCTCGGATGTTTCCATTTGCCGAATAAGATGCTCACGAATATCATCGTTTACGTCGAGTAGCACATCACCCTGAAGATCAGGTTCAACAAGTTCCCAAACGAATTCACGTTTTCCGCGTGGTAAGGATTCAAGCAAGTGAGCAATTTCAGCGGCGAAGAGACCATTCAACATTAATTGCAATTGTTGTAGGGTACCGCTTTCCAGTACCGTGCTGAATTGCTGTAGGCGAGTTAGCGTTTGTTCTTCTTGTGTGTTCTCGACCATGCCTGATGTTTCCGTTTGCAAATCTATTCATTACGCTTAAAGACATTCTAGCCTTCAATGGCGGGGCTTGCACGTGATGTGGGTCGTGAAATGGAGATAAAAGGAAAATAAAACTAAATTTATGTGCAATTAGGCATCAATATCGATGTTCATATTGTTAACAATCTTCTCAACATCACTCTGGCGGGCGCTGTTGAGCGTTTTACGAGCGGGTTTTTCACATAGTCTTGTGTCGCTACTATTTATGATTCGTTTAATTTCAAGCAGGGCAGAAGGATGCATACTAAATTCACGTAGGCCAAGCCCGAGTAATAAACGAGTGAAATAAGGATCACCTGCCATCTCACCACACATAGAAATAGGTATTTTGGCTTTGTTTGCCGCACGAATAGACATGTGTATCAATTGCAATACAGCAGGGTGCAGGGGGTCGTAAAGATAGCCAACTTCGTCATCAATCCGGTCAATTGCCAAGGTGTATTGAATAAGGTCATTGGTGCCAATAGAAAGAAAGTCGAGTTGTTTCGCAAATTGGTTGGCAGCCAGTGCAGCGGCGGGCACTTCAATCATGCCACCTAAGGGAATCACATCGGCATAAGTTTTACCTTCACGATCTAATTCTAGTTTGGCATCATCAATTAGTTGTTTAACCTGATGTAGCTCGGTTAGGTTGGATAACATGGGAACCATAATACGAATAGGCCCGTGTGCCGATGCACGCAGGATCGCTCGTAGTTGCGGCATAAACATTTCGGTATCGCGCAGACAAAGTCGTATAGCGCGTAAACCAAGAGCAGGGTTTGTACCTGCTTGTTTGCTAGATGCTGCGCCATCAACCTGTTTGTCTGCACCAAGGTCAAAGGTGCGAATAGTAACAGGAGCTCCTTTGAGAGACTTAATGACTTTTTTATAGACCGTGTATTGTTCATCTTCCGAAGGGAAATCATCACGATTCATATATAAAAATTCGGTACGGTAAAGGCCAATACCTTCGGCAGCCACTTTTCGTACCGCTGGAATATCTTCCGGTAGTTCTATATTTGCGTGTAAACGAATTGATTGTGCGTCACTGGTAATGGCAGGTTTACCTTTGAGCTCTTTGAGTTCGTTAATTCGTTTCTTTTCTTCGCGTTGACGGCGGCGATAATACTTAGCGGTATTTTCATCTACATCGGCAAGCACTGTACCGGTTCTACCATCAATAACAATTTCTTCATTTTCTTTTAATAATTTGCAGGCATGGTGTAAACCAACAATGGCAGGCACACCAAGGCTACGGGCAAGAATAGAAGTATGTGATGTTGGTCCACCAAATTCGGTAATGAAACCGGCAACACCAAAATGCTGCATTAATACTGTATCCGCAGGGCTCAAATCATCAGCAATGAGGATGGCACCGTTTAAACGGCTATCAACATCACTGGCACGGGCTGATTCATCGAGCAATAATCGAATAACGCGATTAACAACATGATCAATATCATCTTTGCGTGTACGCAAGTAGGGGTCGTCCATTGCGTCAAAGATTTGTACTAAGATATCGCGCTGCTGTTTTAGTGCCCATTCGGCATTACATTGTTGTTGCCGAATCATTTTGATGGGTTCTTCGATGAGCATGGAGTCTTGAATCATCAATAAATGTGCATCGATGAATGAGCCAATATCAGCGGGGGTATTCTCAGGAATATGTTTGCGAATTGCTTTTAGTTGAGTGCTAGCGGTGAGTAAGGCTTTTTTTAGTCGCGTGATTTCATCAGAAACAAATTTTTTTGGCACGACATATTCGGGTATTTCAATTTGGCCACGGCGTAATATGTGCGCTTTACCAAGCGCAATGCCGCGAGATACACCTGTCCCTGAAAGTGCTAGGCTCATTGTGAGTCCTTATTCATTTTCACCAAATTTGTTTTCAACTAATTTATTAAGTTGATCTAATGCATCTGTCTCATCTTGCCCTGTGATATGCAGGGTGAGCTCTGTGCCCTTTGCTGCAGCGAGCATCATGACACCCATAATACTTTTACCATTAACGGTTCGGCCTTCGCGGGATAATTGAATGTCGCTCTCAAACGAAGAAGCCAAAGTAACAAATTTAGCAGCAGCACGGGCGTGTAAGCCGAGTTTGTTAACAATAGTGATATTCATATCAGTCATTATGATGTTGTTCCATGTTGCAAGTAAGTACGCCATCCTTGCCGCCACTTAAGGCCTTATTAACTAATTCATCAAGTGCTAGTCGGGGGTAGTTAAGCACCCGCACGAGCATGGGTAGGTTAATACCACTAATAATGCTTACAGAGCCTTGTTCATGAAGATGGCAGGCAATATTGCTCGGTGTTGATCCATACATATCGGTTAGTACAAGTGTACTCTTGTTGTTCTTAATAAGTTTTATTGCTTCAGCCAGAATATCATCTGGATTTTGATTGCTTTTTACCCCTATGGTGTCCACATGTAAAGGAGAGACGCCGAGCATCGATATTGCGGTATCAACCAGCGATTCACCGATGTTGTCATGGGTGATAATGAGTAAGCTAACGGCCATTATTAAACCTAGATCCTGATAGTTATTTTGACGACTTATTTGTTCTTATTTATAAAATCGTGCTGACGCTGAATAAAGTTCTCAGCTGCATTATATCCTTTATACGATAGAATATGGTTTCGTACAGCAATTTCAACTAAAACAGCTAAGTTTCGCCCTGGTGCAACGGGTAATGTAATTTGTTCAACATCGACACCGAGTATATTTTGTAACTGGTGGCTACCACGTAAGCGATCAATTTGTTGTGATTGTTTTTCAGACATTTCTTCTAAATGGATAATGAGGCGAAGATATTTCATGTCTTTAATGGTGTTGTCGCCAAACATGGCGCGAATATTAAGTATGCCGAGACCACGCACTTCAAGAAAATCTTTTAGTTGAGGGGGGCATTCGCCGCTTAATGTATCAGGTGCAACACGGGAAAATTCAGGTGCATCATCGGCGATGAGTCGGTGGCCACGGCTAATTAATTCCAACGCTAATTCGCTTTTACCAATACCACTCTCGCCCGTCAGCAAAACGCCGATGCCGTTTACTTCAAGAAAAACGCCATGCAAAGTAATTCGATTTGCGAGGGTATGTGATAAATAATATTGTAAGTGATTAACAATAAACTGACTATTTTGTAGCGATGAAAAAAGCGGAATGCCGCTGGTGTTAGCGTGGGTAATAAGTGCATCCAGTACTTTAATTCTATTCGCAACGATAATACATAATGGGTCACCTTCATATAGACCTTTTATCGCATTGTCGCGTTCGGATGGCGGTAATTTTTCTAGATAAGCTGTTTCACGATAGCCGATTACTTGAATTCGGTGCGGATGAATAAAATTCATGTGCCCGACAAACGATACATCGGGAACATCTTCTACGGCGAGTTGCGTATCTTCAAATTCAATAAAGCGATTTTTACCATCACTACCGGCAACATGTTCGAGAGTCAATTTGTCTCGATGTGTATCAAATAGATCGTTGACAGCAATGGATGTAATCATGTCACTTTGTTGTGGCGTCCCAGTCAGTTATCAATGAATGTATTTCATTGGCGTCATTAGCTTGACGAATGTTGTCACACATATCTTCGTTACTAAATAAGGTAGCCAAACTGGCTAATATTTGTAAGTGTTCATCAGTTGAATCTTTGGGTACAAGTAACCCAAAGATGAGATCAACCGGCTTACCATCAATGGCATCAAAATCGATGGCATCTTGCAATTGCAAAAAGACGCCTATCGATTTTCCTCCAGTTTGTACTCGTCCATGAGGAATTGCGACACCATGACCTATGCCTGTACTGCCAAGACGCTCTCGGGAAACTAAACTTTCGAATATCTCTTCCTCAATGAGGTCAGGATTTTCTTTTGTAACAAGCTCTACTAGTTTCTCAAGCGCACGTTTCTTACTGGAAACATTAACAGTATTTACTATGTTGCTAGGAGATAGGATGTCGATAATATTCATAAAAAGTAATGAATCCTAATATTAATCGTTGACGTCATTCAAAGGTTGGTTTTTTAAACCACCAGTAGCTCGGTGGTGATTTGAATCTTTTTCTTTGTGCTTCTTAATTTGACGATCAAGTTTGTCGGTTAAGCTATCAATTGCCGCGTACATATCTTCATCAGTCGCATCAGCAAAGATATTATGTCCCTTAATATGGATGGTGGCTTCGGCTTTTTGTCGGAGTTTTTCAACGGTAAGAATAACATGCGTGTCCGTTACATTATCAAAGTGTCTTTCTAGGCGCTCGAATTTCGTATTGACGTAATTCCTCATTGAATCAGTGATGTCAATATGATGTCCAGTAAGATTGATTTGCATAAAAATACTCCTGAGTTTGGCTGGCCAATTACATTAGGCGCTTACGCTCATTAGAGGGTGGGATCGACATTGCTTCTCGGTACTTAGCGACAGTACGACGTGCAACATTAATTCCCTGTTGAGCCAATATTGAAGCGATTTTATTATCACTCAATGGCTTTTTTAGTTCCTCAGCAGCAATCAACTTTTTGATAAGTGCGCGAATTGCCGTTGATGAACATTCTCCACCACTTGCCGTGCTAACATGGCTAGAGAAAAAATACTTTAATTCAAAAATCCCGCGTGGGGTGTGTAAATATTTTCGTGTTGTGACGCGTGAAATAGTTGATTCATGCATTTCAACAGTTTCAGCAACATCATGCAGTACTAATGCCTTCATGGCTTCTTCACCATGTTCTAGGAAACCACGTTGGCGTTCAACAATACAGGTTGTTACTTTTAACAAGGTATCATTGCGGCTCTGTAGACTTTTAATAAGCCAGCGTGCTTCTTGCAAGTTATCTTTTAGATAGTTGTTGTCTTTGCTATCATCGGCACGACGGATAAGGTTGGCATAAGTACTGTTAATATTTAACTTTGGCGCGACATCTGGATTTAATTCGACTTTCCAAACCCCTTTTATTTTTTTTACATAAACGTCGGGTACAATATATTCAGCTTGTTGACTAGATATTTGGCTGCCAGGTCGCGGATTTAGTGAGCGTATTAAGTTAACAACATCTTGTAATTCGGTTTCGGAAAGCTTCATTTTCCGCATTAGCTGGTTGTAGTCATGCCCAGCTAATAGATCAAGATGTTCTGTCACCAACTTCATTGCCAATTCTCGGCAAGGTGTATCATCATCTAATTGGCAGAGTTGTAGGTAGAGACAGTCACCAAGATCGCGCGCTGCGACGCCAGCGGGCTCAAAATTTTGTATTTGGCGAAGTACCGCCTCTATCTCATCAAGTTCTAGCTCAGGTATATCTGAAATGAGACTGTCATGTATATCTTCAATTGCGGTGGTGAAATAACCGTCTTCTGTAACAGCATCAATGATAGCGATGGCAATTTGCACATCGGTATCACTGAAGGGGGTTAAACTCATTTGCCAAGTTAGGTGATCATGTAGGTTTTCAGAATCATAGCTACTGATATCCATTTCACGATCATTGAATGAGCTGTTGCCTGATGCTGAGCCGGATAACGATTGATAGGTAGAGGGTTCGTAGACATCTTCCCATGCGGTATCCACAGGTAATTCGTCAGGTATTTCTGATTGCGCCATCGCCTTGTCTGTATCGGCAGCGGCGATATCTTCGCTGGCACTGTTTTTTTCTTTGACTGGTGACGTGTTGTTAGCTGAATTGACATCGGGTTCATCAGGTTCGGTAACCTCTAGCATAGGATTACTTTCCAGTGCTTCCTGGATTTCACTCGATAGCTCTACCGAAGACAACTGTAACAAGCGTATCGCCTGCTGCAGCTGCGGTGTCATGGTTAAATTCTGGCCCAGCTTAAGCTGGATTGATTGTTTCATGAATTGTTGAATCTTTCTCTTGAAACTAACAAAAAGGTCTTACCTGTATTCTAGCGCAAAATTCCTGTGAGTACAGGTTGAATATGCCTTAAAGCGTGAAATGGTGGCCTAAATAAACATCTTTTACTTGCTGGTTTTTAAGTAGATCTTTGGGCTCGCCTTCGGCAATGATAGTGCCTTCGTTCATAATATAAGCACGTTCACAAACCTTGAGTGTTTCACTCACATTGTGATCGGTGATGAGAACACCAATTCCGATTTCGCGTAAGTGCTTTATAATAGAATTGATGTCGACGACTGAGAGTGGGTCAACGCCGGCAAAAGGCTCATCAAGCAAGATAAAATGTGGTCGTGTGGCAAGGGCTCGCGCAATTTCGACGCGGCGGCGCTCACCACCCGACAGGCTTACTCCCATATTATGTCGAATATGAGTGATATGTAATTCCTGAAGTAATTCCTCGGTTTCTATATTAACTTGTTCAGTAGTAATTCCCGGCAATGTTTGCAAGATAGCTTTGATATTATCTTCAACGCTTAGCTTACGAAAAATAGATGCTTCTTGTGGAAGATAGCCGATTCCTTTGCGCGCACGTTCGTGCATGGGTAGGCGACTTATCTTGGTGTCATTCAGCTCTATATCACCACTATCGGCTTGAATGAGTCCAACAATCATATAAAAACAGGTAGTTTTACCCGCACCATTAGGGCCGAGTAAGCCAACGACTTCACCACTATTTATATGTAGAGATGCGTCATTGACGACGGTACGAGAACGATATTGTTTGGTTAAATTTTCTGCGCGCAGTGTGGTCATTTCTTGGTCTTGTTTTTAGGTTGAATGGTAATGTGCACACGGCCTTTGTTGTTCTTGTTGCTGGTAGATGATTTGGTTTGTCTGGCAGTAATTTTATTACGCTTAGAATCATAAACGATATGGTCGCCAGTAAAAGTATCCTTGTCTTGGAGGATTTTGCCATTGCGTCGCATGATAAGAATTTCTTTTACCGCGTCATAAAACAATTCTTTTGCCTCAGCAATGACGGGAACTTTTTTATTCTCAGGTGTTTGTTGGAAATGTGCTGGTTTCCCAGTGGAGTGAATCTTGTCTAAGTTTTTTTCTTTGTCACGATAAACGATAACCTTGTCACCGCTAATACGAATACTGCCACGTGTAATGATGACATTGCCACGAAATATATTCGTGCCTTTTTCATCATCAATATCGACGCGATCGGCCTCGATATTCATAGGTTGTTCATTATCGGTGTCTAATGCACTAGCTGAAAAGGGCAGAAATAAAAGACCGATTAAGCTGAATAGAATAAAATTATTTTTCATAGCTAACACGCACATTATCCAGTAGTTGCAGTTTACCTTCGCGTATATAAGCACGCATGCCTATCGCGTCGGTTCGTCGTTTATTACTTATCATGGTAACAGGCTGATCCGTTTCAGCGAAATCGGATTCAGGGTGAATACGTAATTTATCGGTAAACAGTTTGACGGGGCGATTATTCGGGCCACTAACTCGATCAATGCGGACATTCCCGCTAAGCAGTATCAATTCATTATTGCTTGATACCCAACCCCTGTCTGCCTTTATCTTCCAGGGTTTACCGATTTCATTAATCATCGTCATAAAGGGGTTGTCTAATTCAGTACTGTCATCATCGGGGTAGTGAAACATTTTTCTGGAGACGAGAATGGATCTTGGCAGGCCTTTCTCATTCATGCTTGTGATGGTGAAATCTTCCATGAAATAGTCGGGATTGTGTTTCTTTTTTGTCGCAGTGGAAGCTGCCGTCTCGATTTGTTGGTCGCTGCTTTGTTGCAACCAAATCGCCAGCCCAGTGAGGCTGCAAAGGATAACAATAATCCCGAGCATGCGTAGATTCATTGCAAATAGCTGTCCAGTTCTACTTGTAAAACACCGTGTGCTTCCATGAGCATCTCGCAGACATCACGACCCGCTCCTCGACCACCACAACTTGGCGTTTGCCAATGGGCATGCTTTAAAACCATTGGATGGGCATCTTGAACCGCGATAGCCAAGCCGACTTTACTCATGACAGGGAGATCAACAACATCATCACCAACATAGGCTACTTCATCTGCGCTGAGATTTAATTTATCCAATAACTCAGCGAAGGCAATGCGTTTATCGTGTTGGCCTTGGTAAACATGTTCTATGCCAAGGCCTTGCATGCGGTATTCAACCACTTTGGATGTGCGCCCAGTAATAATGGCAACCATCACACCAGATTGTTGAAGCATTTTCATGCCGTGGCCATCACGTGAATTGAAAGCCTTATATTCTAAACCGTCATCACCAAGAAATAAGCTGCCATCAGTCAGTACACCATCAACGTCAAAAATAACGAGTTTGACATGTGCTGCACGTTCGAGAATATCTTTCATGGTGATTTCCTAATTATTTTAGACAACGCCAGCGCGTAAAAGATCATGCATGTTAAGTACGCCGATGAGAGTGTTGTTTTCATCAACAACCAATAGGCCATTTATTTTTTTCTCTTGCATGGTGAGTAGCGCTTCTTCTGCAAGCCGACCACCTTGAATGCAAGTGAATGTTGTACTCATGCAATCGGCAATCGGGGTGTTATGCACATCAGCACCACTATCGAGTGTTCGACGTAAATCACCATCAGTATAAACACCGCATAGTTTTTGTTGCGCATCAATGATGGCGGTCATGCCCAAACCTTTGCGTGTCATTTCAAGCAAGGCTTCGCTGAGGGTGACCGATTGACTAACGACAGGCATTTTATCGCCAGTGTGCATGACATCATTAACGTGAAGTAATAAACGACGACCTAGTCTTCCGGCAGGGTGTGAGCGGGCAAAATCACGTTCACTAAAACCGCGTGCTTCAAGTAAGGCGATAGCCAATGCATCACCCATCACCAAGGTCACTGTGGTACTCGAGGTTGGCGCAAGGTTGAGTGGGCAAGCCTCTTCATCAACACTGATATCGATATAACAAGTTGCTGCATCACCTAGTGATGAATGACGTTTGCCGGATAAAGCGATTAAAGGCACACCTAGGCGTTTGATAAGTGGTAAAAGGGTGATGATTTCATCGGTTTCGCCAGAGTTAGATACGGCGACGATGACATCTTCATCGGTGATCATACCGAAGTCACCGTGAGCGGCTTCACCAGGATGAATAAAAAAAGCTGGGCTGCCAGTACTCGCGAGAGTCGATGCGATCTTGCCACCAATATGACCAGACTTGCCCATGCCAATGACAATGATGCGACCCTTACATTCGAGCATGGCGTGGCAGGCGCGATTAAAATCGTCATCGAGGCGCTCGCCAAGAGATTGAACAGCACGGGCTTCGGCTTCTATTACAGCCAAGCCCATTTTGCGTAGAGTTTCATCATTCATGAGTATTTGTTTCGGAATATTGTATTGCTGAAAACAGTCGTAATTATTTTAAGCGTTTGTTTATATTATATTTCATGGGTCAGTATAGCGCAGGATCCTGAGGGATAACAGTTACACGCTGACAGCGTAAATCCAGCCCATATAGGCGCACCAGCTGATGAGCAGCGCACCGCCTTCAAAGCGGTTAATACGGCCAACTCCTTTTAGGCCGAGCGACATGATAAATAACGCGACCGTGAGTGCCACCATTACGCCAAAATCACGGCTCAGTGTTTCGGCTGGGAATGCAAAGGGATGAATGAGGCCAGGGAGACCAAGTACACCCAACAAATTAAACATGTTTGAGCCAACTATATTGCCAATCGCAATGTCATGTTCTTTCTTGTAAACACACATAATGGTCGCCGCGAGCTCGGGCAAACTAGTGCCAATGGCGATGATGGTTAAACCGATGACGAGATCGCTTATACCAAGTGATAGGGCGATTTCAGTTGCACCCCAAACTACGGAACGTGACCCAACAAGTAATACGATAATCCCGACTAATAACCAGAATGCGGCTTTGCCGCTCGACATGGTTTCAGAAAGTTCTTCTTCAAACTCGGCCTTCATCGGGTCAGATTTCCGGCTACGTAAACCAATCATCACCACCCATGTAATCATGGCAAACATACCACCGATAAGTGCCAGCCCGTCCCACCAGCTTAGGTAGTTATCTGACATTAACCAAAGTGCGAGCATCATGAAGACGAATAGCAAAGGGAATTCGCGACGTAAAATATCAGAGTTGACGGTAACGGGAATGACTAGTGCGGTTATACCAAGTACGAGGCCGATATTTGTAATATTGGAACCGATGGCATTACCGACCGAGATACCGGGATTGCCATACCAAGCCGCAAGTCCTGAAACCAACATTTCTGGGGCTGAGGTACCAAAGCCGACAATAGTTAAACCAATAATAAGCGGTGAGACGCCGAGATTTCGTGCAGTGGCAGATGCGCCTATAACAAAGCGATCTGCGCCCCAGATCAGTAAGCCAAAGCCAATTATTATGGCAGTAATCGATATCAACATAGGTTATTTAGTCTTTTAAATGAGTTATTCGGCGTCATTGTCAGTGATTATGCTTCTCAGGCCAAGCAAAACTTTAATATTGGGCTTATTTGTATCTAAATTCGGCAAAAAAACGTTAAATAGAGGGTATTTGGTTGTTTTAATGCCACTAGGTATGTCTGCCTAGTTCATGATCTTACTTCTGAATCGCCCGTGGTGTTCATCAAGTACTACCTACACTAAGCTATCTCGGTCACACACGTTTATTCTGGATTGCGTAAAATGTTGCCAGTGATTTGACGGCAGCGAAAAAAAGCCCCGTTCTAAGACGGGGCTTTTGGTATTTATTCGTCAAATTTTGGTTTTGGCGGATTACCGTCATACACCAAGTTCTGCCTACGTTGTAGGTAAGCATCGCGTACGAATAGGTAAGGATCGAGCGCTGCTTCTTTAAGAATCTTGCTCGCACTGAGTAAACCTGCGCGTGTATCAACAACATTGGTTGCAGATAAAGCGAGTTGGGTATCATCTGGTTGAATGTCATACAATGGGTTTACGTAGGCATCACTGATTGAGCCGACAGTATCACGTACATTGCTTGGACCAAAGAACGGCCAAACGATATAGGCACCGGTATCAACTCCCCAGTAGCCAAGTGTTTGACCAAAATCTTCATCATGTTTTGGTAATTCCATGCCACTTGCTACGTCGAATAGGCCGAATACACCGATAGTTGAGTTGAAGAAAACGCGCGCAGTATCGGAGAGGGCTTGTTCAACCTTAAGCTGTAATATGTCATTAAATATTACGACAATATCTTCAAGGTTGCTGAAGAAGTTGCTAACGCTTTTGTTAACAGGGTCAGGTAGTACCGCGTTGTAGCCTTGTGCAACTGGTTTTAATACCGCACGGTCAAGTGAGTCGTTGAAGCTGTACATTGAGCGGTTAAATGACTCAAGTGGATCATCTGGATCGGCTTCACCTTCGATGGTGGCACAACCACTTAACATGGAAAGGCTGATAAGTAGGCTAGCAATTAGCGAGTGTTTTTTTGCAAGAATTTTCATTGTTTATTATTACCGCATGGCCTTAAAGCCGTTAAGGATTCATACCTAATGTATGTTGCTTAAAGGCAACAACCAATGGGAATGTAAATCCGTTTATCCCTGAATCTAGAAAGGATAGTGTCATTTTCAACTCGTTAAATCAAGCTGTTAGCACTTTATATCAGTCTCATCTTAATAATTATCAGAGTGTAGTATATAACTGACAAAATACATGATGATTCTCCTACACTCTAACGGCCGAGAAGGTGATATCTTTAGCAATCAGATGGTTTTAACTCGTGTTTTGCCACATCGATTGCACTTAAATTCGGTGACTAACTGACCTTGTTTAACATCGAATTTGCGTTCAGTGACGATAATCCATTTGTGAAAACCATTTCGGCACAGTGTGTTGCCACGATGTTTTTCTTTGCGTGAAGGCTTTCGAAAAGGAATGATATCGCTCATATTTTTCTGTGTAAGCTAATTTGCCTGATGAGCCTGAATAATGGATAGTCCTGTCCAAACTGTCAAAAGATTTAGGTGGTAGATGTGAGTGGTAGTGATACGAAACAATTGGCTGATGTAGTTGTAGGCGCTAGAGGCTGGTTACATCAAAGTTGGTTAGAATCTTATTATCCAGAAGATATCCCGGATGAGTGGCGGCTGGGATATTATGGAAATGAATTTAATACGGTATTAGTGCCTTGGGAGCAATGGCAGGTCTCTGTTGAGGCTTTAGAAGAAGGCTTGGACGATACCAGTGATGATTTTCATTTGTATTTAGAGCTTCCGGAGGCGGTGCAACCCTTGCCTGCCCATTTGAGCGAGATACTGGATAGGATTACAGGGTTAGTTTGTACTAAAGGTGAAGCAACAGGCTGGCAAGAGCCGTGTTCGGTACTGAATGTCGCATTATTTTCGTTATTGCCGAATGAAAAGTCGCTTTTAAATTGCTTCAGAGCCTCTGGCAATGACAAGTTGGCAGAGCTGGTGTTGGTGGATAAATCTACTGGTATAGATGATTTGGCGTTAATGCGTGAGCAACTTGAATTAGTTTTAGGGCTTGCAGATAAGCGGCTTGATTTGATTTTTGTTGATGAAACACCGGCCTTAGACTCGATGCGTAATACGCAAATGATAGCTGAACTATTAGGGGCATAATGAATCGTAATAGCGGATTTACGAATAACAATATATGCAAGCGGTGGATTAACCCTTTATAATATACAAAAATAATTCGGTAGAATTTTACCGAAGAACAACAAAAATGGATGTTTTGCTTGGTGGATTCAAATAATAATTCAGATGACGTGCTAGTGCGGATAAGAGATTTGCACTTTTCGCGTGGTGTTCGAAAAATCTTTAATGGCGTTGATCTTGATATTCGTCGAGGCAAGGTCACTGCGATCATGGGGCCAAGTGGCACGGGTAAAACAACCTTGTTACGCCTGATTGGTGGCCAGCTACGTCCAGATCAAGGCAGTATTGAAGTGAATGGCCTTGAGGTGCCCAAATTAAACGTTTCCAAACTTTATGAATTGCGTAAGCGTATTGGCATGCTCTTCCAAAGCGGTGCACTGTTAACTGATATCAGCGTGTTTGATAACGTCGCTTTTCCTATTCGTGAACACACCAATATGCCGCCATCCATGGTTCGCGACATGGTGCTAATGAAATTGGAGTCAGTTGGTTTACGTAATGCGCGCGACTTAATGCCAAGCGAATTATCGGGTGGTATGGCGCGGCGTGTTGCTTTGGCGCGTGCTATCGCGCTTGATCCAATGATGATTCTTTATGATGAACCGTTTACCGGACAAGATCCTATTTCAATGGGTGTGATTGTGCAGTTAATTAGGTTGCTCAACGATGCATTGGGCTTGACGAGTATTGTCGTATCACATGATGTGCAAGAAACCGCGACGATTGCAGATGATATTTACGTCTTGTCAGAAGGACGCGTTGTTGGGCATGGCACACCGCAAGAACTGGCAGCAACAGATTCAGACTGGGTTAAGCAATTCATGCAAGGTTTACCTGATGGCCCTGTGCCGTTTCATTATCCCGGTACGCAATATGCGGATGATCTTTTGGCGGGTAGTGAACAAGGTAGGGATATGTGATGGTAGGCGTTATCCGTAAATTAGGAAAGTGGGGGCTTGGTACGTTTGAGCGCCTTGGACGTGGGCATATTTTCCTCTACCACGTGTTAACGGGTATTCCTGCCGTATTGGCGCGTTTTGGTTTGCTTGTGCAACAAATGTTGTCAGTGGGCGTATTATCGCTTTTGATTATTGTTGTCTCGGGCGTTTTCGTCGGCATGGTGCTCGGTTTGCAGGGTTATAACACCTTAGTGGATTTTGGCGCTGAGCAATCATTAGGTGTTGTTGTTGCCTTATCACTCGTTCGCGAATTAGGTCCAGTCGTCGCTGCTTTACTTTTTGCTGGGCGTGCTGGTTCTGCACTCACAGCTGAAATTGGTTTAATGAAAAGTACCGAGCAACTTTCCGGAATGGAAATGATGGCGGTTGACCCTATTAAACGCGTGATTGCGCCTCGTTTCCTTGCTGGCTTTATCTCGCTACCCATATTAGCGACGATTTTTACGGCGGTTGGCGTAATCGGCGGTTATTTCGTTGGCGTGGGTTTATTAGGTGTTGATGACGGTGCCTTTTGGTCACAAATGCAGGCCAAGGTCGATTTTTACGAAGACATCATGAACGGTGTTATTAAAAGTATCGTATTCGGTTTTGTTGTAACGTGGATAGCCGTGTTTGAAGGTTATGATTGTGTGCCTACCTCCGAGGGGGTTAGTGGTGCAACGACCAGAACAGTTGTGCATAGCTCATTGGCGATACTCGGGTTGGATTTTGTATTAACAGCATTAATGTTTGGAAATATTTAGGGAAGAGGTGTGTGATGCACAATTCTAAGACGGTTGAAATTATTGTTGGTTTATTTGTCGCTTTAGGTATAGCGGCATTGTTTATGCTTGCTATGAAAGTGAGTAATCTGAGTACCTTCTCAGGTGATAACGGCTATGTGATTAATGCGCGATTTGAGAATATCGGCGGGCTTAAGGTGCGTTCACCAGTCACGGTTGCCGGTGTGCGAGTAGGGCGTATTTCGGATATTAATTTTGATAATTCAACCTATGAAGCCGTGGTGAGTATGAGTATTGATGGTAGTTACAACACCTTACCAACAGATACCTCAGCCAGTATTTTTACAGCTGGCCTACTTGGTGAACAATATGTTGCGCTTGAACCAGGTGGTGCGGAGAAATACCTACAACAAGGTGGTGAAGTTCGCTTAACCCAGTCTGCGATTGTGCTTGAGCAAGTTATTGGCCAATTCCTTTACAGTCAGGCCGAAGGCGGAGATAAATAGGCAATGGCTGAAGAACCTCGCATTGTCTTAAAACGTCGTGAAGACGGCTGCTTTATCTTGGCGGGTACGCTGAGCTTTAAAACAGTGCCTGTGATCTGGCGACAAGGTCTGGACTTATTCAGCACCGCGCCTTCTTTATTACTGGATTTGTCTGAAGTGAAGCGCAGTGACAGTGCCGGTGTCGCCCTGTTAGTTGAATGGATGCGCTTTGCTCGTAGTCACAATAAACCAATTAGTTACATCAATATGCCTAGCCAGATGTTGGCGATTGTCCGAGCAAGCAGTTTGGACGCGATTTTGCCACTGGCGCGAGGCTAAGCGAAAAGCCTCTATTTCCCCGTGAGTTTAGCCTTCCCGCGCTTTTTTCTATAGAATAGGCCGCCATTAAACGACCAGATGGCAGAATGAGTATGGAACCCGATACAATTAAAGACCTAATCGAAGCTGGGCTGGACAACTGTCAGGCGCAAGTTACCGGCGACGGCAGTCATTTTGACGCTGTTGTAGTAGGCGAGCTTTTTGACGGCATGTCTTTGCTTAACAAACAACGTACGGTGTATGGCACTTTAGGCGACCGGATTACCTCGGGTGAAATTCATGCCCTGAGTATCAAAGCCTACACACCCGCAGAGTGGGAAAAGGCCAGTAAGCTGCAAGTTTCCTAAGGTTTTTAGCTTGCAGTGTTATTAGGCCACCGAGAAGGTGGCTTTGTTTTTTAAGTACGACAAAATTAGTAGCGAGATAGAAGATGGACAAGTTAATCATTTCAGGCGGTAGCAAGCAGCTTAGCGGAGAAATACGTATCGCTGGCGCAAAAAATGCTGCCTTGCCTATTCTTGCTGCAGCCATGTTATCGGATGAGGTTGTGACGGTACGTAATGTGCCCCATTTGCATGACATTACGACGACATTGGAATTGCTTGGTTATATGGGTATTGAGTTTGTAGTTGATGAGAAGCTTAATATCGAAATCAATGCATCGGTGATTAAGAATTTTTACGCGCCATATGAATTGGTCAGAACCATGCGTTCGTCAATTCTGGTATTAGGCCCACTGTTAGCCAAGTTTGGCCAAGCTGAAGTATCGCTCCCTGGTGGTTGTGCCATTGGTTCTCGTCCAGTTGATTTGCATATCAAAGGTCTTGAGGCGATGGGCGCCGATATTAAGGTAGAAAACGGTTACATTAAGGCCAAAGCAAAACGTCTTAAAGGTGCTCGGTTGGTGATGGACATCGTGACGGTAACCGGTACCGAGAACTTGATGATGGCAGCGACGTTAGCCGATGGCGAAACGGTGATCGAAAATGCAGCACGTGAACCTGAAGTGGTGGATCTGGCACAATGTTTAATTAGCATGGGTGCGAAGATTGAAGGTGCCGGTACGGACAAGATTACAATTCAAGGTGTTGAGAAATTACACGGCACGGTTTATGACGTGTTGCCAGATCGAATTGAAACAGGCACCTATCTTGTGGCGGCCGCGATTAGCTGTGGCAAGATTAAAGTGAAAGATACACGTCCAGATATTCTTGATGCAGTACTTGCTAAATTACGTGAAGCAGGGGCAGACATTGGAGTAGGTAAAGACTGGATTAGTCTAGATATGCATGGCAATCGTCCTAAAGCGGTTGATATTCATACAGCACCGTATCCTGCTTTTCCAACGGATATGCAGGCACAGTTTACCGCGATGAATGCGATTGCTGATGGTACAGGTGCTATTACAGAAACCGTATTTGAAAATCGTTTTATGCACATTTCAGAATTGCAGCGTATGGGAGCAGATATTAAGCTCGAAGGTAATACAGCAATTTGTAAAGGCGTTGAAAAGCTGACAGGCGCACCTGTCATGGCAACAGATTTACGCGCATCGGCAAGTCTTGTGCTTGCGGGTGTGATTGCAGAAGGCGACACGGTCGTTGATCGTATCTATCATATTGATCGTGGTTACGATTGTATTGAAGAAAAATTAGCATCACTGGGTGCAACCATTCGACGCGTGCCAGATTAGTTGGGAAATCATTATGAGTAACACAATAAGTATTGCTGTATCAAAAGGTCGCATATATAAAGAAGCGCTGCCACTGCTGGCGCACGCTGGTATTACACCGATTGACGATCCTGATAAATGTCGTAAGTTAATTCTCGATACCAATGATCCTGATGTGAAGTTGATTATTATTCGTGCGACTGATGTGCCTGTGTTTGTAAACTATGGTGCAGCAGATTTAGGTATTACCGGTAAAGATACTTTAATGGAGTACGATGGTAGCGAGCTTTATGAACCGCTGGATTTGAAAATTAGTCCATGTAAGTTGATGGTCGCCGGTCCAGTGGGTGAAGATTTTTTGAATGTTAAAGGTCGCCTGCGAGTTGCAACTAAGTATGTAAACACAACACGTCGCTATTTTACTGAACGTGGTATCCAAGTCGATATTATTAAGCTCTATGGTTCGATGGAACTCGCACCTATGGTGAGCTTGTCAGACTGTATTGTTGACCTTGTTGACACAGGCAACACATTAAAAGCGAATGGCCTGGAAGCAACCGAACATGTTTGTGATATTAGTTCACGACTGATTGTGAACAAAGCCTCAATGAAAATGAAGCACGATCGGATTAAACAACTCGTTGAACAAATTAGTGACGCAGTGAATAAATAAGTATGGATATTAAACGCCTTAATTCTTCTGATAGTGACTTCCAGTTGAAGCTGGACGGTCTGCTTGCGTGGGAATCGGTTTCTGACGATGCCGTGTTTAATACAGTAAAGAGTATTCTTGCGGATGTTCGGCAGCGTGGGGATACTGCGGTCGTGGAGTACACACAAAAGTTTGATCGTCTTGATACAGCATCAATGGCAGATCTTACTATTGGTGCAGATCGCTTAAAACAAGCCTACGACATTATAGAACCCGTACAACGTGATGCCTTAGAGCGTGCCGCTGAGCGTGTACGCACTTATCACGATAGACAAAAAACAGAGTCATGGTCATATACAGAAAATGACGGCACCATGCTTGGCCAGCAAATTACAGCACTGGATCGTGTTGGGCTTTATGTGCCGGGTGGCAAAGCTGCTTATCCATCATCGGTATTGATGAATGCTATTCCAGCAAAGGTTGCTGGTGTTGCAGAATTGATCATGGTTGTGCCGACGCCGGATGGTGTGATTAATGAACTGGTTTTTGCGGCAGCACATATTGCGGGTGTTGATAAAGTTTTTGCTATTGGTGGTGCACAAGCGGTAGCGGCCTTAGCATATGGTACAGACAGCGTACCGCAAGTCGATAAAATCGTTGGCCCTGGTAATATTTTTGTCGCCACGGCCAAACGCATGGTTTTTGGTACAGTTGGCATCGACATGATCGCAGGTCCATCAGAGATTCTTGTAATCTGTGACGGCAAAACCGATCCGGACTGGATTGCGATGGATATGTTTTCACAAGCAGAGCACGATGAAGATGCACAGTCTATTTTGCTTTGTCCTGATGCGGATTACCTCGATAAAGTTGCTGAAAGCATGGCGAAGTTAATTAAAGAAATGCCACGTGCTGAGATTATTAATACTTCAATGAAAGATCGCGGTGCACTCATTCAAGTGAAAGATATGAATGAAGCGGTTGAGGTCTCAAACTATATTGCGCCTGAGCACCTTGAATTGTCTGTAGAAGATCCGGTTGCTATGGCAAAAGAAATTCGTCACGCGGGCGCGATTTTTATGGGACGCTATACAGCAGAAGCACTGGGTGATTACTGTGCTGGCCCTAACCACGTTTTGCCAACATCACGTACAGCACGTTTTAGTTCACCACTAGGTGTATATGATTTCCAAAAACGTTCTAGTTTGATCATGTGTTCAGCAGAAGGTGCGTCTGATTTAGGCAAAGTTGCTTCAACGCTCGCGCACGGCGAAGGTCTGACTGCGCATGGTCGTTCTGCGGAATACCGCATTAAAAAATAATTTAGACGAAATCATGTCTGATAATGCTTACATCAAAAAATTAGTTCGAGATGAAGTCCGTGCATTGTCGGCTTATCATGTGCCAAATCCGGGCGACGCGATCAAACTTGATGCAATGGAAAATCCCTATCAGTTTCCACCCGAGTTGGTAGAGAAGTGGCTTGCGCTACTGAAAGTAGCTGATCTGAATCGTTATCCTGATCCTGCTGCACAAGAACTCAAGCAAGCCATTCGTACAGCAATGAATATTCCTGAAGGTATGGAATTACTTTTGGGTAATGGCTCAGATGAAATTATTCAAATCATCATTATGGCATTAGCAAAATCGGGTGCGGTGGTTATGGCACCTGAACCCACTTTTGTTATGTACAAAATGATCGCGACTTTTTGTAATGTTGGTTATTCGGGTGTGCCACTAAATAATGATTTCAGCCTCGATATGCCTGCGATGCGCAAAAACATGCAAGAACAACAGCCCGGGGTTATTTTTCTTGCATGGCCGAACAACCCAACTGGTAATTTATTTGCTGAAGCTGACGTAATCGAAATTATCGAGAACGCATCGGGCTTAGTTGTGGTTGATGAAGCCTACACCAGTTTTGCAGAAGTTAGTTTTATGGATAAAGTGGCAGACTATGACAATCTTGTTGTTATGCGTACTGTGTCTAAATCGGGTTTAGCCGGTCTAAGATTAGGTTATTTAGCGGGTTCGGCTGCATGGATCAATGAATTTGATAAAGTACGCATGCCCTATAATATTAATGTGCTGACACAATTGAGTGCGAAATTCGCGTTAGAGCATATTGAGGTGCTGGATGAGCAAGCAGCTAAACTACGTACTGCTCGAACAGATTTAATGCAAGCATTGAATGATGTGGATGGTATTGAAGCCTTTGATAGCGCGGCTAACTTTATTTTATTCCGCATAGAAAACGCGAGTGACATATTTGCTTGTTTAAAAGCTAAAAACGTCCTCATTAAAAACCTCGATCCCGCTGGTGGTGCATTAGCTAATTGCTTACGTGTTACTGTTAGCACCCCAGAGGAAAACACTGCTTTTATTGAAACGTTAAAAACCTGCCTTTCTTAATCGTAGTAAAAGCTATCGATCTGACGACGTAGGCGTTTATTTTCCTGTATATCTTCAATCTTTCGACGTGCCTTAAGTTTACGTATCTTCGTTGATGTTGAACGAGATGTCTTATCAATATAAAGAGCTATCTCGTCAATATAGTCATTTTCTAGGTCTTCGTTACGCTTGTGCATGATGAACACCTGTTCTAGCATCATTGGCATCTATTGACTCCAAGCGTTCAGAGAATGTGGCGTGTAGGATTGAAAAAACTTCCATTTGTGTACGATCATATAGTCGTTGCGTTTTTTTAGCGCGAGCCATTAGCCAATCGAGTTTGGATAGTGAATAAATAAGTTCACCACGTTGATCTTTCTCTATATTTATATTCATTCTCATGCATCCTTATTGCTGTCGAAGTGCGAATAATTTTGATGGACAAAGATGTCATTATTATGAATGGGTTGCGACAGTTGTATGACAGTGTTCATACATATAGTTTGATATTTGATTTTAAACAGAGGAAATAATCTTGACCAAATTAACGGCTTAGGAGTAGAGTAAAAAGCACTGGCGTTAATGAAGTAAAGTTAATGCTATGAGTTAAATATTATGTTCAGCATGTTTGTATACATTGAAGATTTTTTAATGAAACTGATATTGTTTAATAGTAAACCCCATGATGTTGAATCTTTCAGAAAGGCAAATATTTCTGAGAAGCACGAACTTGTGTTTGTTGATGTGCCACTCAATAGTGAATCAGCTGTACTTGCCGCAGATGCACCAGCTATTTGTGTTTTTGTAAATGATATTATTAATGCTGAATTGCTAAAACAACTTTACTCGCAAGGCACTCGACTTATTACTTTGCGTTGTGCCGGTTATAATAATATTGACATTGTTGCAGCAAAATCAATAGGAATTCAATTGGCAAATGTGCCTGCCTATTCGCCACATACTGTTGCAGAGCATGCCCTTGCGCTAATCCTTGCTCTTAACCGTCACATTGCAGAAGCAAATAATCGCGTTCATACCAGCAATTTTTCACTGGAAGGGTTAAAGGGATTTGAGTTACATGGTAAAACAGCAGGAATTATTGGAACGGGACGAATTGGTGCCATTGTTGCCTGTACATTACAATCACTTGGTATGCGAGTACTGGCAACTGATCCATTAGAAAGCTCAGAGTGTTGTAGTAAAGGTATTGAATATGTTGATCTAGCAACATTATTATCACAGGCTGATGTTATTAGTTTGCACTGTCCTCTTACGGATGAAAATTGTTATCTCATTAACGAAGCAGAGATAGCTAAGATGAAACAAGGCGTCATGTTAATTAATACTAGTCGTGGAGGAGTGCTTAATACCCAAGCAGCAATTAATGGTTTACAAACAGGACAAATTGGTTATCTTGGAATAGATGTGTACGAGTATGAACAGAATTTGTTTTTTCGAAATCTTTCGGAAGAAGGTTTTGATGATGACACGTTCAAAAAATTACTTGCATTGCCGAATGTATTAATTACCCCACACCAAGCATTTTTTACGGATGAAGCATTGGAGAATATTTCGACTACCACGTTGACTAGCTTGGCAGAATTTGAAAAAGGCCAGCCGTTAACGTATGGAATAAATAGAAGTGTACGTTGAGTTGCGTTCGTTCTATGGGGAATATGTTGAAATGAGGTAAAGGATTATGATGACATTGGAAGCATTAACGACTTTTTTTGGCTGGTGTGCGATTATTAATATTGTAGTATTGCTTATTAGTACTTTTCTGATCATGTTTTTTAAGCAACCCGTTGTTAGGTTGCATAGTAAGTTCTTTGGGGTAAGTGTGGACGAGTTACCGGCGATGTATTTTAATTATCTTGGCAACTATAAGATTGCGACTTATGTTTTAAGTATCGTGCCATACATTGCATTAAAAGTGATGGTGTAATAAATGAAAAAATGCCTCGGTCTTTTTGTTTCGCACGGGTTTGTTGGGGTGATAGGTTTTACATTAGGCCTTTATATGTTGCCTATCTTGATTGCACCACCTGTACTACCAATGGAGCAGGTTCGTGACATGTTGGGAGAACCTGAATTCACGGGGCAGTTTAAGCGCGATTTGAAGGACAGTGATTTTTTACACTGGGGTGAAGGTACAGCGCATGTAAGTCGTACCGCAATTTTTCTTGAAGGCGAGCTTGCACCAGGACCAGATTACAAGCTCTATCTTTCTCCTCAATACCTTGAAACAGAAGCTGATTTTTTGCGCTTAAAATCAAGCATGGTACGAGTTGGCGATATTAAAACGTTTACTAATGTTATCGTGCCTATGTCTAAGGATATTAATCCAAGTGGATTTAATACGATTGTCGTTTGGTGTGAAACGTTTCATCAATTTATTACCGCTGCGAAATATAGATAATAAAACATGGAATATTTGGCGCTATTATTAGATGTTATTGGCTATTTCTTTTTGGTATTGTTTGGCATGGTTGCCATTATTATTGTCCTGACGATTATTTTTGGTGATCAAATTGAAAACAGATGGCATTTTAAAGCTTTATTTAATGACGATAATGGAAATGAAATTGGTCGATTCCGAATAACCCTGTTTGGCTATGTTAAAAAAGCTAAGGAAGATCAAATTAAAATAAAACTTAAATTAAAACACCCTCAGTTAATCAAAGGGGCGATAGTCAAAGTTTATATTGAAGATAATTTATTTTATGAAAGAACAGTAAATGAAAATGGTAAAGTTTCTTTTAGCGAAGTTATTGAAAAAAGTGATTTCAAGGGTGTTTTGTATGAACCATGTCTTGGTCAACTTTGTAAAGTGAAATGCTCGGGGTTTGTATTAGCTTCGTCTGAACTAGGTGAGTATTAATGAATAAATTATTTGTAATTATATTGCTGGTGTCTTGCTCGTTTTCATTACAAGCAGCAACGATTAATTTAGAGTGTAAGGCCTTAGCAGATAAGATGGTGACGCAATTAGTAGATGAAGGTTTACTACTTCCAGCAGAGCAGTACCAAATTCGTGCCCGTGCAATTAGTTCGGCGCTTTGTAGTGAAGTGCAGGTGACGGCAGAGGCACAACACCAAAAGGCAAAAACAACGGCGTTACAAAACTGGATTTTTGAGAACCACCCAGATAAGCCAGGTAATAAGCGTCTTAAAAAGTTGAAATAGAACTCTAAAGAAAACCCAATTAACCTTTAGGTCGTTCGCTGACGACGGCATCTATTTCAATTTTTTTCCCTTGGCGAATTATGCCCAAGGTAATGTTGGTGTTGGGCGGGAAGCCTGCGATCTGATTTAAACTATCTCGAGAGTTAATAATTGGCTTAAAGTTAATCGTCACAATAACATCACCCGCTTTGAGTTGTGCTTTATTAGCAGGGCTATCACGAAGGACGCCAGCAATTAATACACCGTTGGTGTTCTCAAAACCGAGTGATTCCGCTAATGACTCGGTTAAATCTTGTGCTTCTATCCCTAACCAGCCACGCAGTACACGCCCATGTTCAACAATTTGTTGCATTACATCACGTGCTAATGATGCGGGAATTGCAAAGCCAATTCCTTGTGACCCGCCTGAGCGAGAGAAAATAGCAGTATTGATGCCGACCAATTTTCCATTGGCATTAATTAGTGCGCCGCCGGAGTTGCCAGGGTTGATCGCAGCATCGGTTTGAATGAAGTTTTCAAAGGTATTAATACCTAGTTGGTTGCGACCGGTTGCGCTGACGATCCCCATGGTAACTGTTTTACCAACACCAAAAGGGTTACCAATGGCAAGCACCACATCACCAACACGCAGCACTTTTGACTGACCAATGGTAATAGCAGGTAATTTAACATAGTTGATTTTTAAGACAGCCAGATCAGTGTCGGGATCTGTGCCAACAACGGTTGCTGCTGGATTTTCACCGTTCGCAAGCACGACACGGATTTCATCAGCACCTTGGATGACGTGATTATTAGTTAAAATATAACCTTGTGAACTTACAATAACACCCGAACCCAAACTGGTTTCGAGTCGTTTAAGAGGTGTTGAAGGTGTGTTACCGAAAAAACGTTTAAAAAAAGGATCGTCCTGCAAAGGGTTACGTCGTTCGGTTACAATTTTTGCGGTGTAAATATTTACAACTGAAGATGCGGTTTGTTCTACTGCATCTGCGTAGGAAACAGGACCATGTGCTGCCGATGTATTGGGAAGAGGCGTTGTTGTTTCTTGGAGAATTTCAACAACGGTACCACCACGGTTCAGTAATTCTGGTTTCAGGAACACAAGTACAATAAACGCAGCAAGGCCGACGGTCAGCACCTGAAATAGAAATTGTAAACTTTTACCGATATTCATAGTGCTAGTACCCTAGCATTTGTTTGTGGATGCGTCACACTATAGGTTAACAATATTTAATTGGAAACAGTGCTTATGAGTAGTAGACAGGAAATACTCGCTTATCTCGACACACTACTGAATGTTGCTCAGTATCGTGACTATTGCCCGAATGGCCTGCAAGTAGAAGGGCGTAATGAAATAACGCACATTGTGAGTGGTGTAACGGCGAGCCAAGCCCTTATTGAAGCAGCTATTGAGCAAAAGGCGGATGCCCTGCTAGTGCATCATGGTTATTTTTGGAAAGGCGAAGCACAGAGTATTACGGGCATTAAGCGGCAGCGGATTCAACGTCTGCTTGAATCAGGTCTAAATCTATTGGCCTACCATTTGCCACTTGATGGGCATGTTGAGTTGGGTAATAACGCGCAACTTGCACGTATATTAGATATTAAGGTTGAAGGCACGGCTGGAGATGCCGGCTTACTCTTTTATGGCAGTCTCAATCAGGTTTGCTCAGGTGATGTCCTTGCTACCCACATCGCGTCTCGTTTAAATCGCACTCCAGAGCATATTTCTGTAGATCGAGAGATTCAGCGCGTGGCGTGGTGTACGGGGGGCGCTCAATCTTATATAGAGCAAGCCGCCGCGTTAGGCGTTGATGCCTTTATTACAGGTGAAATTTCAGAGCAAACGGTACATATTGCACGCGAAACAGGTATTCATTTCTATGCTGCGGGTCATCATGCCACTGAACGCTATGGTGTGCAGGCACTTGGTGAGCAACTTGTCAGTGAATTTGGCCTCAAACACACCTTTATTGATATTGATAACCCTGCATAGAGAGTAAATCACTGATTTTGGCCATTTTCAGCGATTTTAGGTCCTTTATTAAGTTTATAAAATGGCTCATAAGTTATTGTAATAAAAGTCAAAAACAAGCTTTCGCTTGACCAATCGTCATACATGCAGGACAATACCGCTTCTTTTTATGCTGGAAGGCACAAATATTCTAATTTGCTGATGCAGATTAGCGTAAATGCGGTTTCTGGGGTCTTGAATATAAGGGTGCAACCTTTCAATGAAAGGGGAATGCTCACAGGAGACGAACATGAGTACAGATGGCGTAGATAATAGTAAACGCCGATTTCTAACGGCAGCGACTGCTGCAGTTGGTGCCGTAGGCGCTGGCTTTGTAGCGGTACCGTTTTTGAAATCTTGGAATCCAAGTGCCAAGGCTCTTGCAGCAGGTGCGCCGGTTGAAGTTGATATTAGTAAATTACAGCCTGGGCAATTATTGCGCGTGTTGTGGCGTAAGAAACCAGTTTGGATTGTTTACCGTACCGAACAAAATCTTAAGGATTTGGAAGGTTTAGCAGATCAGCTTGAAGATCCAAACTCTGAGGTGCCTCAGCAGCCAGATTACATCAAGGGTACGAATCGTTCTTTGAAGGATAAGTATCTTGTTGCAGAAGGCTTATGTACACACCTTGGTTGTTCACCAACCTATCGCCCAGAAGCAGGCGCAGCAGATCTTGGTGGCGACGACTGGAAGGGCGGTTTCTTCTGTCCTTGTCACGGTTCTAAATTTGATTTATCCGGTCGTGTTTATGCAGGTGTTCCAGCACCAACTAATCTGATCGTTCCACCTTATACTTATGTATCTGATACCACGTTGGTAATTGGTATTGATGAAGGAGCAGCCTAATGAGTATGTTAGAAAAGACACTCGGTTGGGTTGATGATCGTTTCCCACTGACGAAGTTGTGGAAAGAACATCTTTCCGAATACTACGCACCAAAGAACTTTAACTTTTGGTATTTCTTTGGTTCATTAGCGTTAATGATGTTGGTTATGCAGATTCTAACCGGTATCTGGTTGACCATGAGCTACAAGCCAGATGCGGAAACAGCATTTGCTTCTGTTGAATTTATCATGCGAGATGTGGAGTGGGGTTGGCTAATTCGCTACCTACACTCAACGGGTGCCTCGGCCTTCTTTATCGTGGTTTACCTTCATATGTATCGCGGGATTATATACGGTTCATATAAACAGCCTCGTGAATTGATTTGGTTGTTTGGTATGTTTATCTACCTAGCATTGATGGCAGAAGCCTTTATGGGTTACCTCCTACCTTGGGGACAAATGTCATTCTGGGGTGCACAGGTTATTGTTAACCTATTTGGCGCCGTTCCATTTGTTGGTGAAGAGCTGGCTATCTGGATTCGTGGTGACTTCGTTGTTGGCGATGCGACACTGAACCGTTTCTTCGCCCTGCACGTGGTTGCTTTGCCAATCGTATTATTAGGCTTAGTTGTTGCACACATCATTGCTTTGCATGAAGTTGGCTCAAACAACCCTGACGGTGTTGAAATCAAGAAAAACAAAGGTGCTGATGGTATCCCTGTTGATGGTATTCCATTCCATCCTTATTACTCAGTGAAAGATATTGTTGGCGTTATCGTCTTCTTGTTCTTCTTCTGTGCAATTGTGTTTTTTGCGCCAGAGTTAGGTGGTTGGTTCTTGGAAAAAGATAATTTCGTTCCAGCAAACCCACTACAAACGCCTGAACATATTGTGCCACTTTGGTACTTCACACCGTTTTATGCGATTTTGAGAGCAATACCACCGATGTTTAGTTCACAGTTCCCGGGTGTTATTGCGATGGGTATGGCAATTGTTGTTTTATTCTTATTGCCATGGCTGGATCGTAGTTCGGTTAAATCTGTCCGTTACCGTGGAGCAATTTATAAAATTGCATTAGCAATTTTTGTGATTAGTTTTGTTGCTTTAGGGTGGTTGGGTACACAGCCAGCCACACCAACATACACAAACTATGCACGTGTATTTACTGGACTGTACTTTATGTTCTTTATCTTGATGCCTTGGTTTACCAAGATCGATAAGACCAAGCCTGTTCCAGAAAGGGTGACATCGAAATGAAAAAAATAATCATTGCACTAGTAATGGTGAGCTTATCAAGTCTGGTACATGCTGCCGGCGGTAAGATTCACCTTGATGAGGCAAATATTGATCTGACTGATAAGGCGTCACTGCAACGTGGTGCCAAGTTATTCACCAATTATTGTTTGAACTGTCATGCGGCTAGCTTCATGCGTTATAACCGCATGGGCAAGGATCTGGGTATTTCTGATAAATTGGTTGAGGAAAACCTTATTTTTTCGGATGACAAAGTGGGCGACTTAATGAAAGTGGCGATGACCACAGAAGATGGTGGAGCCTGGTTTGGTACACCTCCACCTGACTTATCAGTTATTGCACGTGCGAAAGGTTCGGGTGATTTAGGCGCAAACTGGCTTTACACCTACTTCCGTTCATTCTACGTTGATGAAAAACGTCCGTTTGGTGCAAATAACACCGTCTTTAAGGATGTGGGTATGCCGCATGTTCTGTGGGAATTACAGGGTATGCAGAAATTACTCAATGCTGAAGAAGTTGCGAAAGGTGCAGCACCTGAGTTTGCATTGGTTAGCACGGGTAGTATGACAGCTGACGAATATGACACAGCTGCACGCGATCTAACTAACTTCCTCGTTTATGTTGGTGAGCCTTCTAAGCTTAAGCGTTTAGCATTAGGCGGTTGGGTACTGGCATTCTTGTTCTTCTTCTTCTTTGTTGCTTACGCTATGAAGAAAGAGTACTGGAAAGACATACATTAATTGATACTGCGGTGCTGCGGCTAGATGAGTCGCAGCACCGTATTATTAATTTCATATTTATTTAGCATTTAATCAAGGGACTCCATTATGGCGTCGATTGCAAACCGCCGTTCAGCTATGACGCTTTATTCAAGCGCCACGTCACCATACAGCCACCGTACGCGTATCGTATTGGCTGAAAAGAATATTAACCATGAAGTCAATAATGTGGGTGAAGGTGAACGTCCTGAAGATCTGATTGATCTGAACCCATACAACACGGTTCCAACACTGATTGATCGTGATTTGGTGTTATACGATTCACGCATCATTATGGAATATCTTGATGAGCGTTTCCCGCATCCACCACTGATGCCAGTTGATCCTGTTTCACGAGCTAATTCAAAATTATTCATGTACCGAATTGATCGTGATATGTATAGCGTTCTTGACCAACTTGAAGATGGTCCTGATAGTCGTGTAGCGACTAAATTGCGTAAAGAGTTGCGTGATAGTTTGACTGTCATTGCGCCAATTTTTGAGCAAAAGCCTTTCTTCATGAGTGATGAATTTACTTTGGTTGATTGCTACATGGCACCACTATTGTGGCGTTTACCCAAATACAAGGTTGAATTGCCAGCGCAAGCAAGTGCCGTTAATACCTATGCAGAACGTCTCTTTTCTCGTGAGTCATTTCAGGCTAGCCTGAGCGAGATAGAACGGGATATGAATTCTTAAGGTAGCTGTTGCAGGGGCTATTTGATGACGTCTAGTCGCCCATACATGGTACGTGCCCTTTACGAGTGGATTATCGATAATGATATGACACCATACTTGCTGGTGGATGCCAGTATAGATGGGGTTCAGGTGCCGCACCAATTTATCGAAGATGGTAAAATTGTTCTCAATATTAGCCCGTCTGCGACTGAAGCGACGATTCTCGGTAATCAGTTAATTGAATTTAGCGCGCGTTTTTCCGGTATTGAGGAAACAGTATCAGTACCAACCAATGCGGTGATGGCAATTTATGCACGTGAGAATGGTCAAGGGATGTTATTTTCTGAACAGAACGAGCAAGATGTTACCCCACCGGATGATGAACCACCCACACCGCCATCAAGCAAGCCTCATTTACACGTTGTTAAATAGTTTTTTATAGTAAAGTTCGTTGCCCGTCGAAAGTCACTTCAACAGGCTCTAAACCTAAAATAATCATACTGCCACTGTAACGATCGACGGCATTATAGCTGTATTCAAATTGATAGCAGCGCTCGAAATGCATACGACCATTGCTTGTCCGGCGTATGCGCAAGCGTCGTAAAAACACAGTTTGATCGAGCAACATGGCATCATGCTTTTCGCAGAAGTGTCGGCAGAGACCGAGTGAGAACTCATGTGCACGGCGGCTGTTGAGCCAGAAGCCAATTCCCGCGCAGAGTATAATTAAATAAACTAGACCATCCATTACCCTTCTATTAGAACAGGGTTATGCCTAAGTTACTATTAGTGATGTAAAGGGATGTGGTTGAGGGTTAAATTAGATGAGAACAGTTTGTAATGAAGGCCAACGGGGAAACTAGCCCCATTGGCCTTTTGCTGATTAGGCCTCAGCGACGCTGAGCCATGAGTCATGCAAGTTACAAACGCTAAGCGCGTATATAGGACCGCTATGTGATTTCAGTGTGAACTGAGATTCAGCCGTTTTGTCTTTATTTGGATCAAAGACTTTTTCATCAATAAAGTTGAAGTCCTTGTCGAGCAGCATGTGCTTAACAATGTAGTGTTTAAAACCTTTCATTGGGTGGCTGGTCACAACATCAACAACCAATCCACCTTTACCACTACTGGTTTGAATAATTGGTGAGTGAGGACCTGCTTTTTTAGCCCAGCGTCCAGGTGAGTCTTTGGTGTAAAAAACACCGCCTGACATTGGATCACTGCTAATGTTTTTGCTACCGGCCAGAACGATTTTTGGTGCGATGATTCCAGTTGCAGAACCTGCGACAGCAAGTCGAATAAAAGAACGTCTATCCATGTAAAGCCTCCTTAGTAATAATAAAATATATAAGCAACCATTGTAGGTGGTTTATATATGGGTAGGGTTACACAGAGAATCTTGTTATTAGGTTATGAATCTCCATGCATCTATATAACCCTAAGAGGTAATGAGTTTATTCCCATTACATGGAATTACAAGTAGGAAAAATCTGACATGTGACGCGGTTCTACTTATTCTAAGGTTTAGGTAAGGTCTTGTCTTGATTAAGAATTTGTCTAGGGTCAAATTGCAGGCGAATACCCTGCATAAGCTTCAGTGATGCTTGATCTAATTCTCTATTAATAAAATCACGTTTTTCAATACCAATGCCATGTTCGCCGGAGAGGCTACCTTCCAATTTGAGCACTAAGGAAAACACATCATCAAGACATTGGTGTGCTGCCTGCATTTGTACGGGATCGTCAGGATCCACTAAAAGGTTAACGTGGATATTGCCGTTACCAGCATGACCAAAATTCACAATTTTGATGCCATGTTGTTGAGCAAGTCCATCGAGACCATTAATTAGCTCAGGGATATGGGACACAGGCACGACTACATCTTCGTTTATCTTCTTTGGTGCCACTTTTCGTAGTGCAGGAGACAGCGCTTTGCGTGTTGCCCATAGCGCAGAAATCTCCTCGGTGCTATGGGCATTAGCAAAACTGAGTAGGCCTTCGTTCTTAGCGGCTTGATGAATGCTCTTCACGGCATCATCCATGGCACTTTCCGGTCCATCGACCTCAATCATCAATAGTGCGCCGGCTTTTTCGGGTAGATTTGCTGTTGAGTAATCACGAATCATATCGAGTGCAGCATGATCAATAAACTCAAGCGCGCAGGGCGTAACAGGTTGCGCCATAATATCCGCAACGGCTTGGCTAGCACTGGCAATATCATTGTAAACAGCTTGCATGCTACGCTTGCTTGACGGCATGGGGGTCAGTTTAAGCGTTGCTTCGGTGATAATGGCGAGGGTTCCCTCGGAGCCAATAAGTAGCCGCGTTAGATCATAGCCAACAACACCTTTAGTTGTAAAAGTACCGGTGCGTAATTCCTCACCTGCGCCACTGATTGCACGTAAGCCTAATACATTGTCGCGTGGTGTACCGTATTTTACAGCACGTGGCCCTGCTGAATTGTAAGCAAGGTTGCCACCGATTGAGCAAAAAGCGGCACTGGTGGGATCAGGTGGCCAGAAAAAGCCATGTTCGCCTGCTGCATGTTGTATTTCTTGATTGGTCACACCAGCTTGCGCAACAATGAATCGGTTGCGTGGGTCAACGCGTAAGATCTTATTCATCTTCTCAAGAGATAAGACTAGCCCGCCATGTAGAGGAACCGTGGCGCCAGTAGTTCCTGTGCCGCGGCCACGTGTGGTGAGTGGGACGTTATGTTCATTACATAATGAAACAATACGCTGAACTTGCTCGTGCGATACAGCAAACGCAACCGCTTGAGGAAGGGCATGACCACGACTATTGTCATACCCATAATTCCAGCATTCAGTTTTTTCGGTTAATACATTGTCTTCACCAACATATTCCCGTAGTTTTTCAAGAAATACAGTGGGCAGTGATTCCTGTTCAGGCATGAGGTTGTACTGGCTCAGTCAAGGTACTCAAATAATTTAACAACCCGCTGTACACCTTTGATAGTGCGAGAGGCATTGATGACAACGTCGGCTTCTGCACGGGTGACAATGCCCATTAGAAAAACAGTTCCATTTTCACTGACGACTTTAATGCGAGTTGGGTCAAAACCGGGAACACTTTTAACTTGAAAGAGATTGGTTTTAACCTTGGCCGTGATCCACGTATCGCTACTGCGTGCTAATAGTGAGCTAGGCGCAGCAACCACGATTTCATTATGTATTTTACGCACCTTAGGAATAGATGAAACGAGGCTATAGGCTCTATTATTTAGCGCGGCAGTGGGTGCTTCGCCACTGAGTAAAACGATATTATTGTAAGAGGTTACATTGATATGAGTGTTATCAAATATTTCCTGATCTGAAAATAAGCGTTTAGTTGCTTTAACTTCAATAATTTCATCATCTACAAATGTACCGACAGTACGACGGTCATGAACTACAGCAGCACCAGTTGCAGCACCACCGACGACGGCGCTAGCACAGCCTTGCAATAAAGCAGCAATGAGGATGATCGGTAAAGCAAGCAGATTTAGTTTCATTTATTTAGCTCTCCTGTTTGAGCAATTGCTGATCAATAAGATCACATAAGCAATGAATAATAAGTATATGCACTTCTTGTATGCGGGCAGTTGACGTTGCCGGTACGCGCAGCTCAATATCGTTTTCGGTCAGCATGTTGGCAATACTACCGCCATCACGACCACTGAGTACGATTACCGACATATCACGATCATGTGCGGCTTTAATTGCATGGATAATATTTTCAGAACGACCGCTGGTTGAGATTGCCAATAGAATATCGCTGCTTTGACCTAATGCGCGAACTTGCTTAGAAAAAACTTCACTAAACGAGTAGTCATTTGCAATCGATGTGATTGTCGATGAGTCGGTTGTTAACGAAATAGCAGGTAGTCCAGGTCGTTCCATTTCAAAACGATTTAATAATTCGGAAGAAAAATGTTGTGCATCACCCGCTGAGCCTCCATTACCGCAACATAAAATTTTATGTTCGGCGAGTAGCGCCTGTGTCATGCGTTCAGCTGCTTGAGCGATCGGGATGGTTAAGGTTTCCAGTGCCTGTGTTTTGGCCTGAATGCTGTCCTGAAAATGCTGTCGAATTCTGTATTCTGCGTCCACTGTCTTTCCTGCTTTTAGTATAGAGCAGTTGTTATTATAACGGTTGTCGAGCGCTACGTCCCGAAGGCATTTTGTATCCACTTTATGGAATTATTAGGTTCAGTACCACTAATGGCGATTACATCAAAACGACAAGCCAGCGGTGTTCCAGTTTGCAAAAGATAGTGCTTCGCTGTCAGGCTGAGACGTTTTTGCTTTTGCGTATTAACGCTTTCCATTGCGCTACCGTATTTATCATGTCGCCGGTAGCGGACTTCAACAAAGACAATTGTATCTTTATCGCGCATGATAATGTCGATTTCGCCGCGACGACAGGAAAAGTTTCTTTCGACGAGAATAAGACCTTGTTTTTCTAAGTATTGGCAGGCGAGATTTTCATTAGTTTTACCAATATGTTGTTGGTTTTTCAGCATTCGACCTCCTTGTCAGCTGATGTATTGAGTTTATATTACGGGTTCTTTAGGGGGAATGTCCATTGACGGCTTTACCGGCAGTGTTGGTTGTCTTATTTCTGTGCGTAATGGTTCTGGTCTGGGTTTGCCTGAACGAAACTTAGCCCAACTGAGTTGGCGTATGAGACGCAGGTTTTCATCTATACGTAGGCTACCCGTGACTCCGCGATAACGTTCAAAAGGGTATTGTTGGAGTCGTTGTAGATGCGGAATAACATTATAGGCATCAATACCAAAGGCATAAAATCGTGCCAGTTTTTCTGAACGTGATTGCCATAATGTAGTTAGGTTTTGCTTGAGTATTTTTTCTTTATTGGCAATGGTCCAAGGCATGTCACCAAAAATAATACCATTCATATCGCGATCACGTTGTCGGTCAATATTGCCCGTGTAAACGTGTGATGTTGCATAAACAGGTATTTTACTAGCGTCGTAGAATTTGAGTTGCGGACGTATTTGTCTTGCCTGTTCTGGAAATGAAACGAGAAAAATAAAATCTATGTCTTGTCTACGACGAGCTTCAAATTCGAGCTTACCACCAATGATATTTTTTAATTGTTTAAAGCGTTGTTTACTATCATCAATATTTAAGACATTGCGAACGGGTTTGGCATAATCTTTATTTGCTAATGAATATGTTTGTGTGTCGACTAATTGCCCACCAAGATAGAACCAATGTTGTTGGAACGCATTTTTAACGCGTTCCCCCCAGTTGGATTCTGGATAGAGAATAATGCCTTTGTTGTGTCCTTCTAGCCAGACGCGCTCAGCTGTTTGGCGTGCTTCATCTTCTGGTAAGAGGGCAAATTGATATAGGCGGCTATGCGTTACCGTCGTTTTATTGTTTGCATTAAGCACCAAGGTTGGAACGGTGAAATTATTTTTTTGAGAGAGTTGCGCAACCGCATCTTTGGCAAGTGGGCCAACGATAAAATCAGCGCCATCGGTAATCGCTTGTTGGTAAACAGTGTCGATATTTGTCGCATCTGCATTATAAAGCCGGATGCGGGTCGATGTGTTTTGTGTTTTATGGCGGTAATAGGCTGCTAAAAAGCCATCTCGGACAGCACGTGCAGGTTCAGCAATACGTCCATTTAAGGGCAGTAGTAGTGCAATCTGTGCAGGTGGAGGTGTTGCGCTTTGTTCTATATTGCGTAATGTAGAGAGAAAATGCCGTACAGCAGGATGCAGAGGGTGACTGTTTTTCCAGGCATCTAACTGGACGGTACCACCGATTTGTTTTGCTTGTTGGCTAAGAATGGCAAGTTCTAACCAGTCGCGATAATGACCGGGTGCGGTAACCGCATAAATAGCCGATAGGCCAGCAGTAGATACATTATTAAGATCAGCCCAAAGTTCTTCGTGGTTACTATCTTGGCTTAGTGCATCGTTGAGCAATGCATCTAACATGACACGTTGATTGGCGGCCTCAAGGTGATTACCGAGTCGACGATAAGCTTGTGCCTGCAGTGTATGATTTTCACGTAACAAGCTTGGGCTTAGTGCTTCTGTTGGTAGGGCAACAAGAATATCTAAAGTATTAAGTGGTTTATTCAGTTGCATTTGTAATTTTGCATTGGCAACTTGCCATGCAGTTGAGGACTGTTGCGTTACAAAGGCAAGTGTCTGTTCGGCCTGTTGAGTATTCTTTGCTTGCAATAAAGCCAAGCTGGCTCGCAGTAAATAAGTGTCACGTTGTGCTAAGTTATTTTCAGGCGTTTTATTGGCGAGTACTAACCATGCATCGGCAGCCGCTTGATAATTTCCCTGTGCCTCGAGATTTTCGATGGACTGAGTTGCCGAAAGTGGTGATGCCACGTTACGAACGAGTTCTGGTAATGTTTCATCGATCGTCGTTTGACAGGCTGATAGTGAGCCTAATAAGGCACAAAACAGACCAAACTGAATTACCTTACGGGTTCGTTGAGTTGAATATGATAAAGTTGCTTTCATGATGACGCACAGTATCTTGACCACATCGAGTCCTGTCAATGAATGAGGGCACACTTTATATCGTTGCGACCCCAATTGGGCACTTGGCTGACCTTTCTGAACGGGCTGTTGAGGTATTGTCTAAGGTTGATGTGATCGCTGCAGAAGATACCCGAGTAACACGTAAGTTATTGCAGCACATGGGGGCGGACACCTCTATGCTATCTTTGCACGAACATAACGAACAGCAGCGTATACATAGTTTATTAGCTCGCTTACAGGCAGGGGAATCAGTTGCTCTGGTTTCAGATGCCGGTACGCCTTTGATCAGTGATCCTGGCTACCCCTTAGTCAAAGCAGTGCGTCAAGCAGGCATCAAATTGGTGCCCGTTCCGGGGCCATGCGCATTGATTTCTGCCTTGTCTGTCTCAGGGTTACCTACAGATAAATTTATTTTTGAAGGTTTTTTACCGGGAAAAGCAGCAGGTCGTCGCGCAAAATTCGAAGAGCTGTTGCACGAACACCGTACGTTGATTTTTTATGAGTCACCGCACCGCATCCTGGCTTGTCTTGAGGACTTGGCCTCCGTGATGGGTGACCACCGTGAAGTGGTCATTGCGCGGGAATTAACCAAGACGTTTGAAACAATCCATTCCGGTAGCGTTGCCGAGATGCGTGAGTGGGTTGAGCAAGACCAGAATCAGCAACGTGGTGAGATTGTGTTATTGATTGCAGGTGCACCGGTGCCTGAAGAGTCAAACCCTGATCTGGAACGTATTCTGGGCCTGCTAATGGAGGAATTACCGCTAAAGCAAGCTGCAGCCCTAACCGCACAGATATGCGCTGCAAAGCGTAATGATGTGTATCAGAGAGCACTTGCTATAAAAGAGCTTAAAGCGAAGTAAACACTCGCTTGTAATACCTTTAGTTTCGGGCGTAATATGATCCTTCCCCACTGGCATATATTAAAAATAATGACTTAGCCAATCAGGAATAAGGGGCGAAGGAGAGAGGAATGGAACCCAGTAATAGTTATCGGGATCATGCGGTGATGTGTCCAGAATTTCGAGAGGGCATCGCTTTGCTTGCTGAGGGCGAGCATGAAAAAGCACTGGATGCGTTTGCTTTAGCAGATCATAAAACATCGCGTGATGACGTGTATAAAAATAAATATCAATCTTTTCATGGCCTAATGCTGGTGTATGCAGGTCAATCTAAAGGCATTGAATTATGCCGTTCAGCATCCGCAACCGAGTGTTTTGATGGTGATGTATTCTATAATCAGGCTCGTGCCGAATTAGAATTAGAGCATCGTCGGCAAGCGGTTGTTGCACTGCGTTGCGGGCTTAGCTTTGATCGTAGTCACCCTGATTTGCTGCGTTTGCGGCAACGACTGGGTATTCGTCGCGGCTTATTTATCCCCTTTCTTACTCGTGACAATGTGTTGAATAAATTGCTTGGTAAATTAACCTACCAGCGTTTACAGTTTATTTAAGCGTTAATTCATTAGCAGCTGAGGTATACTCCGCGCGGGAGTTGGCCAGACGATCGCCTTTTGCCTTGTGCAAGGGGAGGAAAGTCCGGGCTCCATAGGGCAGGGTGCCAGGTAACGCCTGGGCAACGCGAGTTGACGGATAGTGCCGCAGAAAATATACCGCCTGTCTTCATTTCGATGAGGATCGGTAAGGGTGAAATGGTGCGGTAAGAGCGCACCGCGCATTTGGTAACAAATGTGGCAGGGTAAACCCCACCTGGAGCAAGACCAAATAGGGGAACATTCGGTGTGGCCCACACTGTTCCCGGGTAGGTTGCTTGAGGTGTGCGGCGACGCACATCCCAGATGAATGGTCGTCCACGACAGAACCCGGCTTATCGGCTAACTCCCACTTTATTTTTGTGCTATTTCTTGTCGTTTTATTCATATTAAATGCTTAGCCATTATTCTTAATGTTCTTTCTAGATTAAACTCATAACTATCTGTTTTGTATAGACTCGTAAAATTTGAAAAGTGTTGCTTTTATGCCATTTTTTATCGCGGGTAATATCCGCTAAGTGATTGTGTGCAAAGAAAGAAATCCGTTTCAGAGTGGTTTAAGTTGGTTGACAGTGGGGCGGTTGAGGCCTATAGTGTCAAAAAGTGGTGCAAAGTGGAATTTAATGGATCGAGAAATTGAAAGAATCCGGAAATTCAAACGGAGGCAAGAAGAACAATAATGTTTCGCGGTGTTAACCAAATCACATTAGATGCTAAAGGGCGTATGGCAATGCCGACTCGTTATCGCGAGCGCTTGCAGGATCGTTGTGCCGGGCAGTTGGTTGTGACCGTGGATCTTGATAATTGCTTGCTGATGTACCCGCTCCAAGAATGGGAAGAAATTGAACGTAAATTAATTCGCTTGCCGAGCTTGAATAAACAAGCAAGACGTTTACAGCGTTTACTGATTGGTCATGCAACGGAGTGTCAGTTAGATAGTAATGGACGAGTGTTGTTGTCTGCGCCATTACGTGAGTTTGCAAGTTTACAGCGACATGCTGTTCTGATCGGTCAAGGCAATAAATTTGAAATTTGGGACGAACAAACTTGGAACGATCGTCGCGACACGTGGTTGTCAGAAGAAGATGAGCTTGAATTACCAACGGAATTTGAATCACTGTCCCTGTAAGGGGCAACACGCTTAGCATCATGCGTGATAACACAAACAATTTTAAACACGCACCGGTCCTGCTATCGGAAGTATTGGATGGACTGAGAATTAAACCGGATGGTGTGTATGTAGACGGTACATTTGGTCGCGGTGGACATGCGCGAGCGATATTGGAGCAGTTGGGACCAACTGGGCAATTGATTGGTGTGGATAAAGATCCACAAGCGATTGCAGCAGGACAAGCGTTGGTTGAGCAAGATGAGCGATTCAGCATAGAAAGAGGTTCGTTCACAATGTTAGAAACGGTTATTCAACACCGTGGTCTTGAAGGTAAGGTCGATGGTCTTCTCCTCGACTTAGGGGTTTCTTCCCCCCAATTAGATGACCCCTCTCGTGGATTTAGTTTTATCAATGATGGCCCACTTGATATGCGCATGGATAATGAAAGTGGCATGTCGGCTGCAGAGTGGATTGCTTCTGCAAAAGAACGCGAAATTAGTCAGGTGTTGTTTGATTACGGTGAAGAACGTCATGGTAAACGTATTGCTCGTGCGATTTGCAAAGCGCGTGAGGGTCAAGAAATAACAACTACGTTGCAACTGGCCGAAATTATTAGTGACGCAAATCCATCACATGAAAAACATAAACACTCAGCAACACGTAGCTTTCAAGCTATTCGCATATTTATAAATGCAGAGCTAGAGGATGTAAGCAGTGTTTTGGAACAATCAGTGAATGTGTTGGCCAAGGGTGGTCGTTTGGCCGTGATTAGTTTTCATTCACTTGAGGATCGTATTGCGAAGCGGTTTATACGTAAACAAGTAAAGGGTGATGAGTTGCCTCGGCACTTACCTGTGACGGTTGATGAATTAAATCCAAAATTTAAAAGCATTGGCAAAGCGATTCGTGCGAGTGATGAAGAGTTAAGGACAAATCCACGTGCACGTAGTGCCGTGCTACGTATTGCGGAGAAACTCTGATGTTTTTTCGTATTAGTTTTATCGTAATTAGTGCACTGGTGTTGTTATCAGCGATTGCGGTGGTTTCTAGCCGCCATGAAAGTAGAAAGTTGTTTGTGAGTTTGCAAGAAATACAAGAACAACGTGACGAAATGAATGTTGAATGGGGAAAATTACAGATTGAACAAAGCACTGTGGCAACACATTCGCGGGTGGCAAGTAAGGCAACGAGCCAGCTCGGTATGTTGGTACCAAAAACAGAAAATGTTCGGATGATAGAAAACAAATGAATGACGCTGTTGCACAACCAGTATCAAAATTACGCAGCCATTTTTTGCTAGGTGTGCTGTTAATTTCGGCTGTGCTATTAATTTGGCGAATGGTTGATTTACATGTGTTACGGCATGATTTTTTACAAGGTGAAGGTAATGCGCGCTCTTTACGCGTTGTTGGAATGGCAGCGCACCGAGGCATGATTACCGATCGGCACGGTGAGCCTTTAGCGATTAGCACACCGATTGATTCTATTTGGACAAACCCACAAATATTAAGCTTGCACCGTGAGCAACTGCCGGCATTGGCGAAGTTACTGAATAAAGATACAGATGATTTACAGCAATTGATTGGTTCAAAAAAATCTCGAGAGTTTGTTTATTTGAAGCGGCATAGCCATCCTGACTTGGTTCAACAAGTAATGGCATTAAAAATTCCCGGGATCGCTTTACAGCGTGAATATCGACGTTACTATCCTTCTGGCGAAGTAGCAGGGCATCTTGTGGGCTTCACCAATATTGATGATGTTGGTCAGGAAGGTATTGAACTTGCCTATGATGATTGGTTGCGCGGTGAACCAGGTAAGAAGCGTGTTGTAAAGGATCGCCTTGGCCGTGTTATTAAAAATGTTGAAAGCATTAAAACGCCAGAACCCGGTGGTGAATTAGTATTGAGTATTGATCGTCGTATTCAGTACCTTGCGTATAGTGAATTGAAAAAAGCTGTTTTGGCACATAAGGCAAAGTCAGGTTCTGCCGTTGTTGTTGACGTAGAAAGCGGTGAAATTTTAGCGATGGTTAATCAACCATCTTTTAATCCAAATAATCGCCGTAACTTAAGAGGTGAACGCTATCGCAATCGCGTTGTTACCGATGTGTTTGAGCCAGGTTCAACCTTAAAACCATTTACTGTTGCAGCAGGTTTAGAATCGGGAAAATTTTCCTCAGTAACCTTGGTTAATACGAGTCCCGGTTTTTTAAAAGTGGGTTCAAGTACGGTACGTGATAGTAAAAACCTAGGCACTATTGACGTTGCGACGATTTTGCAAAAATCGAGCAATGTCGGCATGAGCAAAATAGCGCTGTCGCTAACGCCAGAACAACATTGGCATATGCTGGCGCGAATGGGTTTTGGCGAAATTACAGGTAGTGGTTATCCCGGAGAATCAAGCGGCATACTTTCAGATTACCGTAAGTGGCGTGATATTGATCGCGCAACCTTGGCTTATGGCTACGGTGTCTCAAGCACGTTATTACAACTTACCCAGGCGTATAGCGTGCTTGCGAATGATGGCGTATTGCGCCCAGTCACACTGACACGTGTTGATGACATCGGTAAAGTGCAGGAGCTAGAGCAACGCGTTATTGAAAAAAACACAGCGAAGCAGATAAGAAAAATGTTACAGCGTGTCGTTGAAGTGGGCGGCACGGGGACACAAGCTTCGGTTAATAATTATCATGTAGCAGGTAAAACAGGCACGGTAAGAAAATCAGGTGTTGGTGGTTACTTAGAAGATCGTTACTTATCGTTGTTTGCAGGATTGGCACCAGCGACTAAGCCGCGTTTAGCAATGGCCGTGATGATTAACGAACCTAATAATGGTGTTTATTATGGTGGACAAGTTGCTGCTCCTGTTTTCTCTCGTGTTATGTCGGGCGCACTAAGATTGTTAAGTGTGACGCCAGATAATTTGCCTGCTGAACAATCACGAAGGTTGAAAATGGCTGTTCGCACTGAGGAGCAATTATGATGGTTGCTCAAAAAATAACAGGTTCAGGCTATCCACTTTATGAATTGTTGGATGGCTTTGTTGCGACAGATAACATCATTGATCTGCAATGTCAGGTTACAGGGTTAAGCCTCGATAATCGTCAAGTGCAAGAAGGGTATTTATTTATTGCATGTAAGGGAACGCAGCAGCATGGCTTAGCCTTTGCGGAAGATGCCATTAAACGTGGTGCGATCGCAGTCGTGTACGAAAATCAACTGACAGGAGGAGCTGAACTTTCTGAATATTTAGAAACGTTGCAAGCAACAAATGTGCCTATTATCGGCATTGAAAGCTTGTCAGTTAAAGCTGGGTTTATTGCAGACCGTTTTTATGCGGAACCGAGCAAGGTATTAAAGTTAACAGGTATTACAGGCACGAATGGAAAAACATCTTGTTGCCATTACTTAGCAAACCTTTTATCAATATCAACAAAAGTTGCCGTAATGGGAACACTTGGTAATGGCCTCGTAGGTAATTTACAGGCAACACAAAATACGACTCCGGATGCGATTACAGTGCATCAATTCATGGCAGATATGCGTGAACAAGATGTAAGTCACATGGTGATGGAAGTGTCGTCGCATGGACTTGCTCAAGGTCGCGTTAATGGCGTGCGTTTTGAGACAGCTATTTTTACTAACTTGAGCCGTGATCATCTTGATTATCATCATGACATGGAGAGTTATGGGAAAAGTAAGAAAAAGCTTATGGATGTAGCAGGCTTGCGTTACGCGGTTGTTAATGCGGATGATGAATTTGGGCGCGAAATTTTAGAAACATTGCCTGAAACGGTGCAGTCAGTTGCATATAGTCTTAGTGATGCAATGAATGCCGATGCTTCTGTGTTGCGTAGCAGTTTAATGCACCTTGGTTGTGTTCAGGGTAGCGACTTACAGTTCACCGATAAAGGTTTGAGTTTGCATGTGAGTAGCCCGTGGGGTGACGCCTTTGTGAAGAGCCCTTTATATGGGCGATTTAATGCAGAGAATATATTGGCAGTGCTCGCGGCAGCATTATTAAATGGTATGCGGCTTGCTGATGCAATTAAGGGAATTGAGAATTTAACCAGCGTTGCGGGGCGCATGGAGCATGTTGGTGACGATGCAAAATTACCAACCGTGATTGTTGATTATGCGCATACACCTGATGCATTACAGCAAGTATTAGAGTCGGTGCGTTCACATAGCAAAAATAAACTATGGTGTGTATTTGGTTGTGGTGGTGAACGTGATACTGGCAAGCGACCATTAATGGGTAAGGTTGCTGATGAATTCGCAGATGAAATTATTCTAACCGATGATAATCCACGTGCTGAATCTGGCGATGAAATTATTCAAAAAATTCATTCTGCTATTGATAGAGAAAAACATCTTTATATAGAACGTGATCGTGCCGCAGCGATTTCTTATGCAATAACAAATGCCAAGCGAGGTGATGTAGTGGTTATTGCCGGTAAAGGCCACGAAGACTATCAATTGATAGGGGATGAACGCCTTACCTTCAGCGATGTGGATGTAGCACGTAATATTCTCAAGGAGCTGCAATCATGAATGCATGTAGCATGCCTTTATCACGCGCTGCTGAATATTTAGGTGCAGACTACGTTGGCAACGATGTTGAATTTCGTGGTGTGAGCACAGACACGCGACAAGTTCGTTCAGGTGAGTTGTTTGTTGCATTGCGGGGTGAAAATTTTGATGCACATGACTTTATTCAACAAGCAGTTGATGCAGGTGCAGTTGCTGTTGTAGTGAGTCGCCCTGTTGAAGTGACATTGCCCTCCCTATTAGTGAAAGATACGCGGCTTGCCTTGGGTGATCTTGCTAGTGCATGGCGTGAACGCTTTTCACTGCCAGTGATTGCGATTACTGGGAGCAACGGTAAAACCACGGTTAAAGAAATGGTTGCTAGCATATTAGCCGTGAGTGGTAAGCCATTAGTGACAAAAGGTAATTTAAATAATGACATTGGTGTGCCACTAACGCTTTTCAATATTGATTTGCAGCATACGCATGCAGTTATTGAAATGGGTGCAAACCATGCGGGTGAAATTGCCTATTTAGCATCCTTAGTGAAACCTGATGTAGGTGTTGTGAATAATGCCATGCCAGCTCACCTAGAAGGGTTTGGCAGTCTTGATGGTGTTGCTGAAGCTAAAGGTGAACTGTTTGCTGCGCTTGATGAATCTGCAGTTGCGATTATTAATGCCGATGACCACTATGCTGAACGTTGGCAACAACGAGCAGCGCCTGCACATGTGATTGAATTTGGTTTAAGTGAAAAAGCACATATTCGTGCTAGAGAAATTAAATTTAATCCTATTGAATGGAACACCCAGTTTGAACTGCAGTCATCGTCAGGCAGCGCGATGATCAATTTACCACTTGCTGGCAAGCACAATGTGATGAATGCCTTAGCTGCATCTGCGGCATGTTTGGCATTAGGCATTTCTATTGAAGACATCCAGCAAGGCCTAGCCAATATGGAATGCGTTGGTGGTCGTTTAATGGCTTCAGTATCACCGCAAGGCGCTACGATTATTGATGATACCTATAACGCTAACCCTGCTTCGTTAAAGGCAGGGCTTGATGTCTTAGCCATGATGCAGGGTAAACGAATTTTGGTAATGGGTGATATGGCTGAATTGGGCGAAGGTAGTGAAGAAATTCATTCACAAGTCGCTGCGCTCGCACGAGAACATGATGTGCAATATTTATTTTGCCTAGGTGAGCAATCGGAGATTGCTGCCGAAGAATTTGGTAATGGTGGTATGCACTTCGCTAACCATGAAGAACTTGCAACAGCATTACGGACTGAGCTCGATGAGCACAGCGTAGTGTTGATTAAAGGTTCGCGTCGCATGCAAATGGAACGTATTGTTGACGCGATGCACGAGGAACACTAAGCCATGTTATATGCATTAACACAGTATTTATCAGAAACGTATAGTGGTTTTAATGTATTCCAATACCTGTCATTGCGCGCAATTCTTGGTGTGTTAACAGCATTGCTGATGTCATTTGTGATTGGCCCTTCAATGATTCGCCGCTTAAGCATAAAACAGATTGGGCAACACATTCGTGATGATGGTCCAGAGTCACATTTGAGTAAGGCTGGCACACCAACGATGGGTGGTGCATTGATTATCGTTGCGATAAGTATTAGTACTTTATTGTGGGCAGACTTATCAAATCGCTATATATGGGTTGTGCTGGTAACGACCCTGGCTTTTGGCGTGATTGGTTTTTACGATGACTATATTAAGCTGGTACGTCGTGACCCAAATGGTTTAAAAGCGCGTTATAAATATTTTTGGCAGTCGGTTGTTGGCTTTGCGGTTGCGGTGTTCTTATTTAAAACAGCGGTTAGCCCAACTGAAACAACATTAATTGTGCCTTTCTTTAAAGAAGTGTCGTTGCAATTAGGCTGGTTGTTTGTCCCTCTTACTTACTTCGTGATTGTTGGTACGAGTAATGCGGTTAATTTAACCGATGGTTTAGATGGCCTAGCTATTTTACCTACGGTACTCGTTGGTGGTGCATTGGGTTTATTTGCTTTCTTAACCGGCAACATCAAATTAGCAAGCTACTTACTTATTCCTTATGTTCCTGGTGTAGGAGAGGTTGTTATTTTTGCTGGTGCAATTGCGGGTGCTGGTTTGGGTTTTCTGTGGTTTAACACATATCCAGCACAAGTCTTTATGGGTGATGTGGGTGCATTGGCGTTAGGTGCCGCACTTGGTGTGCTTGCGGTTGTTGTACGTCAAGAGCTGGTATTGGTAATCATGGGTGGTGTGTTTGTTGTTGAAACAGTATCGGTGATCTTACAAGTCGCTTCGTTCAAGTTAACGGGTAAACGTATTTTCCGTATGGCACCACTGCACCATCATTACGAATTAAAAGGTTGGCCTGAACCACGTGTGATAGTTCGGTTTTGGATTATTACCGTGATCTTGGTTTTGATTGGCTTGGCATCGTTAAAGATAAGATAAAAATATGCAAACGTCATCATTACAAACATTGATTGTCGGACTGGGTAAAACCGGTCTGTCTTGTGCGCGTTATCTTGCCGCACAAGGTGAATCATTTGTAGTGACGGACTCTAGAACACAACCACCAGGCTTAGATGAATTAATAAACGAGTATCCAGAAGCACCTGTTCATGTCGGTGGTTTCCGTGAACAAGACTTTTCACGGGCAAACCGTATTGTATTAAGCCCTGGTATTTCTCTACATGATAAGTATGTTGCTTCAGCAGTGAATCGCGGAGCAGAAGTGTTGGGTGACATTGAGTTGTTTGCCCGTTCAGTGAATACCCCCGTTATTGCGATTACCGGTACCAATGGTAAGAGCACGGTGACAACCTTGGTTGCAGAAATGGCAAAAAACGCTGGGCGCAATGTGCGTGTTGGCGGCAACCTCGGTATGCCTGCATTAGAGTTATTAGATGCAGATGATACGGACTTATACGTACTTGAATTATCTAGTTTCCAATTGGAAACAACACATAGTTTAAATGCGGTGGCTGCAGTGGTGTTGAATATCACACCTGATCACATGGATCGCTATGATAGCGTTGAACATTACAGTGAAACTAAAGCAACGGTCTATCGTGGTGATGGTGTCATGGTGATTAACCGTGACGATCCTGTTGTCAGTAAAATGTCTAACGCACAACGCCAAGTGATTAAATTTAGTTTACAACAACCCAAAGAAGGTGAGTTTGGCGTAACCTCAGATTCTGCTCAGCAGTGGTTAGCTTTTGGCCAAGAAAAATTAGTCGAGGTCAATAAATTAAAGATTGTCGGTAGTCATAACCAAGCAAATGCATTGGCAGCATTAGCCTTAGGTCATGCGATTGGTTTAGATATGCCTTCTATGTTGAGAACATTGTGTAACTTTACTGGTCTTGCACATCGTAGCGAGTGGGTGGCAGAGCAAAATGGTGTTCGCTGGTTTAATGATTCGAAGGCCACTAATGTTGGTGCAACCATTGCTGCATTACAAGGTATGCCAGGCCCACTTATTCTTATTGCCGGCGGTGACGGTAAGTCTGCAGACTTTTCAGAATTACATAATGTTATTAAACAAGAAACGCGTGATGTGATTTTGCTTGGACGTGATGCAGATAATATTGAGAAAGTAATCGATGGTGCTGTGCCAATACATCGTGCAACGAATATGCAAGATGCGGTGCGTATTGCAAAACAAATCGCAAAATCAGGTGACAGTGTATTGTTGTCACCAGCTTGTGCCAGTTTTGATATGTACAGTAATTACATGGAACGTGGCGATGATTTTGTGCAATCAGTGAAGCAGGAGGTGGCCCATGGCTAGTACAGCAAACCAAGCCATTCCACGAACTTCACAGAAACCAGTGCGACGTGCAGAATCGGCAATAGCCCAATTTGATTTGCCATTGTTATTGGCAGTATTTGCTTTACTCGCCTTTGGTTTAACCATGGTAGGTTCTGCTTCGATTGCGATCGCAGATAAAGAACTAGGCCAACCTTTTTATTATTTAGTGCGTCAGGCTATTTATGTCTTTTTAGGTATTGGTATTTCTTCAGCGATTGTATTTGTTCCGCTATATATGTGGGAGCGTTTTAGTTCGCTATTGTTAATCTCAGGCATATTGCTATTAGTCGTTGTATTGGTTCCCGGCATCAGCCAAAGCATTAATGGTAGTACTCGGTGGTTGTCGTTAGGCGTTATTAACTTGCAGCCTTCTGAGTTTATGAAGTTATTTGTGATTATTTATTTAGCAAGCTACCTAGTACGGCGCGGTGAAGAAGTACGTACGCGCGTTTTAGGTTTCCTAAAACCAATGTTTATTCTCATGCTGATTGCCACCTTACTCTTGATGGAACCAGATCTTGGTGCCGCAGCAGTTATTTTTGCAACGGCACTTGGCATGATGTTCTTAGGCGGCGTACGCCTTTGGCAATTTGGTGTGTTGTTGATGATGGTGTTATCTGCTGTTGCGGTTTTAACTATTACATCACCGTATCGTTTAGAGCGAGTCACTGCATTCCTTAACCCTTGGGCTGATCCATTTAATAGTGGTTTCCAATTAACGCAATCATTAATCGCGTTTGGTCGCGGTGAATGGTTTGGTCTTGGTCTTGGTAGCAGTATTCAAAAGTTATTTTATTTACCTGAGGCACACACTGATTTTGTGTTCGCAGTATTGGCTGAGGAAACAGGTTTGTTAGGCAGTATCAGTGTTGTGTTGTTATTCACCTTTATCGCATGGCGTGCCTTTAAGATTGCCAATAAGGCGCAGCACCTCGGTTTACATTTTGCTGCTTATATCGCATTTGGTATCACCTTGTGGCTATGCATGCAGGCGTTTATTAACGTCGGAGTGAATATGGGGGTATTACCCACTAAAGGTTTAACACTGCCATTAATGAGTTATGGCGGCAGTAGCATGCTGGCTTCATGCATGGCAATTGCATTACTGCTTCGAGTTGATATTGAAACACGTATTGCGTGGTTAAGTTATGCCGGTGTTAAGCGTGGAGGTGCACGATGATGACCAGCCAACAACGCATTATGATCATGGCAGGTGGCACAGGTGGGCACGTATTTCCTGCATTGGCCGTAGCAGAGCAACTAAAGAATTCAGGTATCGAAGTGATTTGGTTAGGCACGCAACGCGGGATTGAATCACGTGTTGTACCTGATGCCGGTATCAAGCTTACGACAATTCCTATTTCAGGCTTACGTGGCAAAGGAATTTTAGGCTGGTTACTTGCACCATTTCGTATTAGTTACGCGATCATGATGGCTATGCGTTTAATTATTAAATGGCACCCACAGGCCATGTTGGGCATGGGTGGTTTTGTTACAGGCCCAGGTGGCATTGCAGGTTGGTTATTGCGTAAACCGGTTTTGATTCATGAACAAAATGCCATTGCCGGCATGACAAATCGAATTCTGGCGCGTTTCTCTCGTGTCGTGATGGAAGCTTTTCCCGGCGCTTTTGCTGCCAGTTATTGTGCAAGACAAACAGGCAACCCAGTACGTGCCGACATTATGAATATTGCTGAACCTAATGTGCGTTTTACTCAACGAGAAGGCGCGCTGCGGGTATTAATCATCGGTGGAAGTTTAGGTGCATCAATCTTGAATAAGACAGTGCCAGCAGCTGTAAAAGAACTCAATGATACCGATGTTGAGATTTGGCATCAAACGGGCAAGTATGAATTAGAAGAAACACAACAACGTTATGCAGCAACAAATGTAGAGGCCAAAGTAACCGCCTTTATTAATGATATGTCGGAAGCTTATCAATGGGCTGACTTAGTTATTTGTCGAGCAGGAGCGTTAACGGTAACAGAACTTGCAAGTGTTGGTGTAGCATCAATCCTTATTCCTTTTCCACATGCAGTTGATGATCATCAAACAGCGAATGCACGTTTTCTTGAACATGCTGGTGCAGCAATGTTAATTCAGCAAGAACGATTTAATGCACAGTGGCTTGCTGAACGATTGACTGAGTTTGTAAATCGCCGTGAACGTTTGTTAGCGATGGCGCAAGCAGCAAGATCACAAGCTCGCAATAACGCTACTGATGATGTATCGCAATTATGCATGCAAGCAATAAGAGGGACATTATGAGTAAGGATGTCTCAATGAAAGACAGTTTGCCGCATGTACATAGTCGTATGCAGCATATGCGCAATATCCATTTTGTTGGTATTGGTGGTGCAGGCATGGGTGGTATTGCAGAAGTGATGCTTAACCTTGGCTTTAATGTATCGGGTTCAGACATACAAATGAATCCTATGGCGACACGCCTTAAAGATTTAGGAGCGATTATTTATATTGGTCACCAGCAAGATAATGTAGCCAATGCGCAAGTAGTCGTTGTATCAACAGCGATTGATCTTGAAAACCCGGAAATTATTGCGGCGCACGACAAACGTATACCTGTCGTACCAAGAGCAGAAATGCTGGCTGAATTAATGCGCTTCCGTTATGGCATTGCCGTTGCTGGAACGCACGGCAAAACGACAACGACGAGTCTTGTTGCAAGCATTATGGGCGAGGCGGGTCTTGACCCAACATTTGTCATTGGTGGGAAACTTAATAGTGCAGGTGTGCATGCGCGGTTAGGTGAGAGTGAATATTTGGTCGCAGAGGCAGATGAAAGTGATGCGTCATTCCTTTACTTGCAACCAGTCATCGCAATTGTAACGAATATTGATGCTGACCATATGGAAACGTATGGCGGTGACTTCCAACAGTTACGACAAGCTTTTATTGATTTCTTACACCACCTACCATTTTATGGATTAGCAGTACTGTGTATTGATGATGAAGCAGTTCAGGATATTTTGCCTGAACTGAGCCGTCCAGTAACGACATATGGCTTGCACAAAGATGCGGATTTGCGATGTGAAAACCTTGTGCAAGACATTGCTGCTACGCATTTTGATTTAATCAGAAAAGATAAACCTGCTTTGAAGGTAACACTAAATTTACCAGGACAACACAACGTGTTGAATGCAATGGCGGCTATTGCGGTAGCACTTGAATTAGGCGCGAGTGATGAAGATGTTTGTAATGCATTAAATAAATTTGAAGGGATTGGGCGTCGTTTCCAAATCAACGGTGACATTGTTACTAACACAGGAACTGTACTGCATGTCGATGATTATGGACATCACCCTCGTGAATTGGAAGTGACAATTGAAGCAGCTAAATCTGCATGGCCAGATCGTCGTCTTGTCGTCGTCTTTCAGCCACATCGATACACTCGAACTAGAGATTTATTTGAAGATTTTACCCGCGTGTTATCAAAGGTTGATGTGTTGCTGATGTTGGATGTATATGCCGCAAGCGAAACACCGATTGCAGGAGCTGATTCACGTAGCTTATGCCGTGCGATTAGAACACGAGGCATTGTTGATCCTGTACACGTGGAAAATACAGATGAACTACATAATGCATTAGATGCAGTGTTAAAACAGGGTGATGTGCTATTGACATTAGGCGCAGGGAATATTGGCACGATTGCATTAGAACTTAAAGAACAGTTAGAAGTTGTGAATGGAGGTAGTGGGGCATGACACATTACAAAATGAATGATTTGCATCTTGGTGGTGGAGAATCACTGTCGACGCTTTATCGTCGTAGTGATGGTTTACCTACACAAAAACAGAACCGTAAAACAAAACTAGAAACTAATAAGAAATCAAAACCAATGAGGCAAGCTCAGGAATCATGATGACTGCTCGGCAACAAACAACTTGGCAGGGTGAACTTCGTCACGATGAACCAATGACGAAACACACTAGCTGGCGTGTTGGTGGTACAGCTGACAACTATTACCGTCCGCTCGACCTTGCTGATCTTTGTTCGTTTCTTGCAGAACTACCCGAGGGAGAAAAACTAACCTGGGTAGGTTTAGGTAGTAATTTATTAGTCCGTGATGGTGGTATCAGAGGAACTGTCATTAGTACTAGCGGACTGTTGAATGATATTTCATTACAGGAAAAAGATACGCTGTATGTTGAAGCTGGTGTTAGCTGTGCCAAGGTGGCACGTTTTGCTGCAAAGCAAAACTTAACCGGTGCAGAATTTTTAGCAGGGATCCCTGGCACGATGGGTGGGGCATTAGCAATGAATGCCGGCGCATTTGGTGGAGAAACATGGGACAAAGTGATGCAAGTAACTACTGTGTCAAATAAAGGCAAATGTAGCGTACGCGATCCAAGTGAATATGAAATTGCATATCGCAGTGTGATGGGGCCACAGAATGAATGGTTTGTAGCGACAAAGCTGCGATTAGAACAAGGTGATGTAAAAATAGGGCAGGCAAAAATTAAAAAATTACTATCACAGCGTGGAGCAACACAACCGACTAGCCAACCAAGCTGCGGCTCTGTTTTCCGCAATCCAGAAGGTGATTATGCCGCACGCTTGATTGAAGCATCAGACTTAAAAGGCACATGTATTGGTGGTGCATGTGTATCAGAAAAACATGCCAATTTTATTATTAATACAGGCACAGCAACAGCAGCTGATATTGAAAGTTTAATCGAAAAAGTAGCAACAACGGTTAAACAACAGCACGGAATTGAGTTACAACGCGAAGCTCATATTATCGGTGATGAAAAGTGAGTGATATGACCCAATTTGGCAAAGTTGCCGTGTTGATGGGTGGTCTGTCAGCAGAGCGCGATATTTCATTGTTGACAGGTAAGGCTGTGTTGGATGGCCTACTTGAAAAGGGTATTGATGCACATGCCATTGATGTTGGTGAAAATGTTATCGAGCGGATTGCGCAAGGAAATTATGACCGTGCCTTCATTGCATTGCATGGGCGTGGTGGTGAGGATGGAAAAATACAAGGCGTATTAGAAACATTAGGCTTGCCTTACACCGGCAGTAATGTGTTGGGTTCAGCGTTATCAATGGATAAATTGCGTTGCAAACAACTCTGGATGTCAATGGGCTTACCGACACCAGCATGGAAAGTATTGGATAGCACTGCTGCGCTTAAGAGTGTTAGTGAACTTTCATTGCCAGTGATGATCAAACCGGCCCATGAAGGTTCGAGTATCGGTATGAGTAAAGTTAATAAAATCGATGAACTTGAAGCAGCATGGAGTGATGCAAAAAAATATGATGACTCTGTTATTGCTGAAGAGTTTATTGCGGGTGACGAATATACGGTAGCGATCCTTTTAGGGCATGCCTTACCTGTGATCAAACTCGAGACTGATAACGATTTTTATGATTTTGACGCAAAATATAAATCTGATCAGACTCGCTACTTATGTCCTTGTGGTTTGTCTGAGCAAGACGAAAAAAAAGTCCAGATGCTTGCTGTGAAGGCATTCAATGCGGTTGGCGCAAGTGGTTGGGGACGTGTTGATCTGATGCGTGATGCACAAGGCGGTTTTTCATTAATTGAGGTGAATACTGTACCAGGGATGACGACTCATAGTTTAGTTCCTATGGCTGCAAAAGCAGCGGGAATCAGTTTTGCAGATTTAGTGAGCAATATTCTTCAAACCAGTATGGTGGCGGTTAACTCATGATGGCGAGAAAGAAAATCAATAAATTGCATAGCGATAGACGCGCAGAGAATCGTGCGGTGGTTCGCTTTTTGTTGAGTGGTATAAGTGGTGTCATGGTGTTGATGTTACTTGCTTGGGGTGTGCTTGAAATTAAGGATACGAATACATTGCCGTTGCGTAATATTGAAGTGCTCAGTGAATTTAATAATGTGACTGAGAAGCAAATCAAAGAAGTGATTTCAAATAACAAGTTAAATGGTTTCTTTAGTACGGATATCGATTTGATTACAAAAGATATGCGTGAAATTCCTTGGCTTGAAACTATCACAACACGCCGAGTATGGCCGGACACATTGCAATTAAATATTACTGAACGCAAGGCAATTGCACGTTGGGATGAATCGGGACTGTTAGCGGTTAATGGTGCAATATTTACACCGAAAAAAGAAACATACCCAAAAGGTTTACCAAGATTGATTGGCCCTGTAGGGACAGAGCTTAATTTATTAAAAGTATATATAACAATGGCGGCGAGTTTGAATTTGCTATCTTTGCAAATTGAAGAGTTAAAAATGGATGAGCGTCGTGCATGGACGGTTAAACTTTCGGATGGAACTCTATTAAGTTTAGGACGAAAAAAAACAAATGAGCGACTACAGCGTTTCGTGAATATATATCGAGACATTGTTGTGAAAAACAAGCCAAAAGTGGCTGTAGTTGATTTGCGATATACAAATGGTTTTGCCATTAGTTGGAAAAAAACACCAGAACAAACTGCGCTCAAAGCGAAGTTGGGATAAACATCATGTCGAGGAAAACTGAGAAAAATTTGATTGTCGGACTTGATATTGGTACATCGAAAATTGTGGCGATTGTTGGTGAGATCACTGATGAAAACACAATCGAGATTATCGGTATAGGTTCACATGTATCGCGTGGTTTAAAGAAAGGCGTAGTCGTCAATATTGAGTCAACAGTACAATCTATTCAACGTGCCGTTGAGGAAGCGGAATTAATGGCAGGTTGCCAAATTAATTCGGTGTATACCGGGATTGCCGGTAGCCATATTCGCAGTATGAATTCACATGGCATTGTTGCTATTAAAGATAAAGAAGTAACGCCAAATGACGTTGATCGCGTTATTGATGCGGCGAGAGCAGTTGCTATTCCTGCTGATCAACGTGTTCTTCATGTGTTGCCACAAGAATTCATTATTGATAATCAAGAAGGTATTAAAGAACCTGTCGGTATGTCAGGCGTTCGTCTTGAGGCAAAGGTGCATTTAATTAGCGGTGCAATGAGTGCAGCACAAAATATTTTAAAATGTGTGCGTCGCTGTGGCTTAGAGGTCGATGACATTATTCTTGAGCAACTAGCATCAAGCCATTCAGTGTTAACCGAAGATGAAATGGAGCTGGGTGTTTGTTTAGTTGATATTGGTGGTGGCACAACAGACATTGCTGTCTTTACTGAAGGTGCGATTCGCCATACTGCGGTGATTCCTATTGCGGGCGATCAAGTCACAAATGATATTGCGGTTGCACTTCGTACACCAACGCAATATGCAGAAGAAATAAAAATCAAATATGCATGTGCATTAACACAACTTGCTGGTGCAGAAGAAACGATAGAAGTGCCAAGTGTGGGAGATCGCGCACCAAGAAGATTAACAAGACAAACTTTGGCTGAAGTAGTTGAGCCTCGTTATGAAGAGCTTATTACACTGATACAGGCGGAGTTGCGTCGCAGTGGGTTTGAAGATTTGGTTGCAGCAGGCATCGTCTTAACTGGCGGTACATCGAAAATGGAAGGTGTAGTTGAATTGGCTGAAGAAATTTTTCACATGCCAGTAAGACTAGGCATACCACATAGCGTATCGGGTTTGGTTGATGTAGTACGTAACCCGATTCATGCAACAGGTGTTGGTTTATTGCTGTTTGGGCATGAGCAACGTAAGACAGGTAGTTTAGATGCACTGTCTTCTGGCGATGTGAATGCTATTTGGCAACGAATGAAAAGTTGGTTTCAAGGAAATTTTTAAAATGATTGTTTCAAGAGTTGTTTTAGAAGTTGTTATTAATAAAAGTAGTTTTACTAAAAGTAGTTCTTAACTGGAGGGGCGAATATGTTTGAATTAATGGATGCGTATAGTCAAAACGCGGTAATTAAAGTTATTGGCGTTGGTGGCGGTGGCGGTAATGCCGTTGAACACATGGTCTGTGCTGATATAGAAGGCGTCGATTTTATTTGCGCTAATACAGATGCACAAGCGTTGAAGAATTCTTCAGCGAAAACAATGCTGCAATTAGGGACTTCGATTACGAAGGGCTTAGGTGCAGGTGCAAACCCTGACATTGGTCGTGATTCTGCACTTGAGGATCGTGATCGTATTCGTGAAGTGATTGAAGGTGCAGATATGCTGTTCATCACCGCGGGTATGGGTGGTGGTACAGGTACAGGCGCCGCACCGGTGATTGCTGAAGTTGCAAAGGAAATGGGTATTCTAACCGTCGCGGTTATTACACGACCATTTTCTTTTGAAGGTAACAAACGAAGTCAGATTGCTGCGGATGGTGTTAAAGAATTATCAGCAAATGTTGATTCATTAATAACAATCCCGAATGAAAAATTGTTATCTGAGCTAGGCAAAAATGTCAGTCTGCTTGATGCATTCAAAGCAGCCAATGATGTTTTGCTAGGTGCTGTTCAAGGTATTGCGGAATTGATTACACGACCTGGCCTCATTAATGTGGATTTCGCGGATGTGCGTACAGTGATGTCTGAAATGGGTATGGCCATGATGGGTTCAGCAACGGCACGTGGTGAAAATCGTGCGGAAGAGGCTGCAGAAAAAGCCGTTGGTAGTCCACTACTTGAAGATATTAACCTTTCAGGTGCGCGCGGTATTTTGGTCAACATTACGGCAGGTATGGATCTAACCATTGGTGAGTTTGAAGAAGTAGGTCAAACCATTAAACAATTTGCATCAGAGAATGCCACGGTTGTTGTCGGTACAGTGATTGATCCAGAGCTAAGCGATGAAATACGAGTAACAGTTGTTGCAACGGGTTTAGGTGCGTTGCAAAAAGGACAACTTCCTCGTGATGAAGCACCTTTACGCGTTGTTGAAACAGAGGAGGTTGTTGCTACAGTTGATGAGCCTGACTATCAAATGTTGTCGCGACCAACTGTGTTGCGTCAGCAAGCGGTGGGAGATAACAGTGTTGCAAGTGAAAGTGATGATTTGGAATATTTAGATATTCCAGCATTTCTGCGCCGTCAGGCAGATTAGTTCGAGACTTTTCATATTTTGAAAAGTTAGCAGTGCCTAAGGCCTATGTCATGACGGATTCGCCCCCGGTCATGGCATAGGGTCTTTTCCCTTTATATCAGTGTGTTATATCTTTTTTGTGAGCACGGTCACTATGCATAAGTTTAAGGCCTGTGCTACTATCTACGTATATTAAGTTAAATATTTACCCTATAAGCCGCCAAGACGAACTAAGCAATTGAAATATAAAAGAATGATAAGGCAGCGTACCCTCAAAAATATTATCCGCGCAACGGGCGTGGGCTTGCACACAGGTGAGAAAATCTACCTGACGTTGCGACCTGCCGCAATTGACACGGGTATTGTGTTTAGACGTGTTGATCTTGATACACCTGTCGATATTCCAGCTCGACCTGAATATGTGGGTGACACGCAGCTTTGCACAACGGTTTGCCGTGATGGAACACGTGTTTCTACAGTAGAACATCTGTTATCAGCCTTGGCCGGTCTTGGTATTGATAATGCCTATATTGACTTGAGTGCAGCCGAAGTGCCGATTATGGATGGCAGTGCTGGCCCTTTCGTTTTTCTTATTCAATCTGCCGGTATTGAAGAACAAAATGCACCAAAGAAATTTGTGCGTATTAAGCATCCTGTTATCGTTGAAGAAGATGATAAATGGGTTAAATTTGAGCCTTTTGATGGCTTTAAGGTCAGTTTTAGTATCGACTTTGATCATCCTGTCTTTCAGACCCACACCCGTACGGCCGAACTCGATTTCTCGACCACTTCATTTGTTAAAGAAGTCAGTCGCGCCCGTACTTTCGGTTTATTAAAAGACGTTGAGCGCCTAAGAGAGAGCAACCTTGCGCTGGGTGGTAGTCTTGATAATGCGGTTGTTGTGGATGATTACCGTATTTTGAATGAAGATGGTCTACGTTATGAGGACGAATTTGTTAAACATAAGATCCTTGATGCGGTTGGCGACCTTTATTTACTAGGGCATAGCCTAATTGGTGCCTTTAGTGGCTATAAATCGGGTCATGCGCTCAATAATCGTCTGTTACGTGCATTGTTAGCAGATGAAGCTGCATGGGAGATTGTTACATTTGAGGATACTGACAATCTGCCGATAGCTTATTCTAAGCCGGTTCAGGCAAGTTAAAAAAACTGGAAAGCTCCTGATTTACTGCTAAAATCAGTGCTAGATGCTTGATTTTATAGGGAAATAATGTCTTAATTATGAGGGTTATTTGTCTTAGCTGAGGTTTGAGCATTATCAGCTAGTTTGAGCCATGTTTGCCTAAGCGTTTCATCACGTATCGCAGAAGCGAGTTGACGGATTTGCTCAGCAGTTTGATGATCCATGTTGCTAGCGACAGGTTTGGATGAACGTGAAGAGGATGCTGGTTGAATGCGCACCGTTACTTTTTGCGTAGCATGATAACCGGGTTGGCGACGTAGTGTTGGTAAAAGTGAGGCAAGCTGGAAACGTAATTTAGCTGCCCAGCCAGAACTATCGACATGCACAATGAGTTCATCATGTTTTACTTGTGCATTGAGGCAGTGAGGCTTACTGGTTTCTGGAAGCAATTCTTGAATTGTTTCAAGTAAAGCGGCATGGCGTTGGTTTTGTTGAAACAACCGTGCTTGGTGATTTTTTGTTAAGCCTTCAGACAAAATAGTCTGAATTGGGCGTAAAGATTTTTGTTGGGATTTAGTCACAAGTATTTTAATTTGGGCTATTTGAATACAAACATAATAACCGGTGTTGGCAAACGATGAACATAGTTTTTTTATCACATAGCAAAGGTCATGTTGGAAGTGTGACTATTGATCGTAAGCGATTGATATTAACTGCCTTTTCTCTATTGATTATGCTCGCGACAATAATCTATGCTGGTTTTTATTGGGGATACCAGACGCAACAAGCCAACGATCCTGCCAGTATTGCAATGCGTTCCGAGCTTTCTGAACAGCGTGCCGAGCTAGAGCATGCCGTTGATGAGGCCGATCGACATATGAATGCCTTATCTAAGCAGCTTGGTAAAGTACAAGCACGTGTTATCCGTTTAGATGCACTCGGCCGCAGGCTAACCAAGATCGCTAAATTGGATAAGGGCGAATTTGATTTTGATAAGAGCCCAGCATTGGGCGGTCCAAGCAGTAGTGAAGACCTGCAAGCAGTGGCGGTACCTGATTTTCTGACACAACTTAGAGAGCTTTCCATTCAGCTGGATAGCCGCAGTGAGCAATTAAGTGTGCTCGAAACGATGATGATGAGTAGCAAGCTGCAAAAAGAAGTTTTTCCGAAAGGGCGTCCAATTTCAAAAGGCTGGATGTCTTCTTACTATGGTATGCGTACAGATCCATTTTCTGGCAAGCGTGAACACCATAAAGGCGTTGATTTTGCAGGAAAAGAAGGTAGTCATGTTAATACAGTTGCAGCCGGTGTGGTGACATGGGCGGCTGAGCGCTATGGCTACGGCAATATGGTTGAGGTCAATCACGGCAATGGCTATGCGACTCGCTACGGGCATAATAAAAAGATTTTGGTGAAAGTGGGTGATAAGGTCGATAAAGGTGATGAATTAGCTTTAATGGGCTCTACAGGGCGTTCAACGGGACCGCATGTACATTTTGAAGTACTAAAAAACGGCCGTAATGTTGACCCAAGCAAGTACGTCAATGCCCGTTAAAATAAGTGATTTAGTCATAAAATCTGCGTAGTTGCACTACGCCACAAACTCCCATAAAGTAGCTGCGGATTTAACATTCTGGTGCCTGTTTTTATTGATGCATCAGGTTCACAATAACGAAATATTTCAGACAGTTCTCATATCATGGTACGCAAACTTCTGCGCAAAGTTTTTGGTAGTCGAAATGATCGACTAGTAAAACGCTATTTATCGACAGTTTCCAATATCAATGCCCTTGAGGCGGATATTTCTGCACTTTCCGATACGGATTTACAGGCCAAAACTGATCAATTACGTTCCCGCCTACAAGGGGGAGAAACGCTTAATGACATTTTACCAGAGGCCTTTGCGGTCGTTCGTGAAGCCAGTGTACGTGTTATGGGTATGCGCCCTTATGATGTACAAATGGTCGGTGGAATGGTGCTGCACGATGGCAAGATCTCTGAAATGCGCACCGGTGAGGGTAAAACACTGGTAGCGACCTTGCCTGTTTACTTGAATGCCCTGTCTGGTAACGGCGTGCATGTCGTCACCGTGAATGATTACCTTGCTGAACGTGATGCAAAATGGATGGAGCCACTTTATAACTTCCTTGGTTTAACGGTCGGAATTATTGTTGCGGGTATGGCGCATGAAGCCAAACGTGATAGTTATGCGGCTGACATTACTTATGGCACGAATAACCAGTTTGGATTTGACTATCTGCAAGATAATCTTTCATTTTCACTTGAAGACAAAATGCAGCGCGAACTAAACTTCGCGGTTATTGATGAAGTCGACTCCATCCTTATTGATGAAGCGCGTACACCACTGATTATTTCAGGTGAAGCAGAAGACAGTTCAGAGTTATATCAAAAAATAGATAAGCTCATTCCCAAACTGACAGAACAAAAAGAAGAAGGTGGTGCGGGTGATTATCACCTTGATGAGAAGGCACGCCAAGCACTCCTAACCGAAGCTGGACACGAGCACGTTGAAACCCTGTTGGTATCGGAAGGTCTTCTTAGTGAAGGTGAAAGTCTTTATGACGCTGCTAACATTATGTTGATGCAACACGTCGACTCAGCACTTAGAGCGCATACACTGCACCAAAGAGACGTTCACTATGTTGTACAACAAGGTGAGATTGTCATAGTTGATGAGTTTACAGGCCGCACCACACCGGGTCGACGCTGGTCAGAAGGTTTGCATCAAGCGGTAGAAGCCAAAGAGGGTGTGACGATTCAAAGCGAGTCACGCACCGTTGCCTCTATTACATTCCAAAATTTCTTCCGTCTTTATAACAAGTTGTCAGGTATGACTGGTACGGCAGATACTGAAGCGTTTGAGTTCCAACAAATCTATAGTCTAGAAGTTGTCGTTATTCCTACTAATAGGCCTCTGGCACGTATCGATCACAGTGACCTTATCTTCCTTAATACCGAGGCGAAATTTAAAGCAGTGATTGATGCGATAAAGGATAGTCAGGATCGCGGACAACCGGTGTTAGTTGGTACAGCATCGATTGAGGCATCAGAAGCACTTTCAATATTGCTTGAAAAAGCAAATATCAAGCATCAAGTATTGAATGCCAAGTTCCATGAAAAAGAAGCACAAATCATCGTTGAGGCCGGTCGCCCTGGTGCGATTACAATTGCAACAAATATGGCGGGTCGTGGTACAGATATCGTTCTCGGTGGTAATTTAGAAGCAGAACTGAATGCGCTAGGTGATGTTGATGAGTCTGCACGTAAGGCACATGAACAAGAATGGCAGCAACGTCATGAGAAGGTGCTCGCTGCCGGTGGCTTACATATTATTGGTACAGAACGACATGAGTCACGTCGTATTGATAATCAGTTACGAGGTCGTTCTGGTCGACAAGGTGATCCGGGTTCAAGCCAATTCTTCGTATCACTGGATGATAATTTAATGCGCATTTTTGCGTCTGATCGCGTTGCAGGAATGATGAAGCGTTTGGGTATGGAAGATGGCGAGGCCATTGAACATCCGTGGATTAATAAAGCGATTGAAAATGCGCAACGTAAAGTTGAAGGGCATAACTTCGATATTCGCAAGCAATTGCTTGAATACGATGATGTTGCCAATGACCAGCGTAAAGAAATTTACTCAATGCGTAATGAGTTAATGGCAGAGGAAGATGTCTCTGAACGCATTACGAGCATGCGTGTTGATGTATTTAATACTGTTATTGACGGGCATATTCCACCTAAGAGCGTCGAAGAGCAATGGGACATTTCAGGGCTTGAAGATGAATTGGAAGCAGAATTTATGCTCAGACTCGATGTTCAGGGTTGGTTGAAGTCGGATGATTCACTGCATGAAGAAAGTTTACGTGAAAAAATTATTGCTGAATCTGTGCTTGTTTATGAAGCGAAGGAAACGTTAGCGGGTAGCGAGGTTTTCAGGCATTTCGAGAAAGAAGTTATGCTTCGGACATTGGACTCACTCTGGAAAGATCATTTGTCGGCAATGGATTATCTGCGTAATAGTATTAATTTGCGTGGTTATGCACAGAAGAATCCGAAGCAAGAATTTAAACGTGAAGCGTTTGAAATGTTTGCGGGCATGGTTGAGCGCATTAAGCATGAAGTGATTGCTATGCTGTCCAAGGTTCAGATTCGTGATGAGGAAGATGTTGAGGCGATGGAAGAGCAGCGCCGCCACCAAGGTACGATGCATTTTGAACATGACGATGCAGGTTCCGCATCAATGGACGATACCGCAGATGCTAGTGATGTTCCGGAAAGTCATGACGAACCATTTGTTCGCGATGGTCGTAAGGTCGGTCGCAACGAACCCTGTCCTTGTGGTTCGGGTAAGAAGTACAAGCAATGTCATGGTAAGTTAAGTTAACTTACCTGGCAGTGCGACTCAGCACGTCTTTATAAATTTCAGTTTTTTTGTTTATCCGCACCCTAATGCCAGATATGCCCCACTGGCTTAGGGAATCTCCCTTTAGTTGATTCAACACGTCATTGTTCAATAACTAGCACTAGGTGTTCGCGCTGTTCACAAAATCAGTGGAGACGTATTGTCGGCGCTGTCGGTAAATTATTTCGACGCATTGTGTAACGCAGTGAAACCCTAAGGAGAAATCATTTACCAGATAGTGCAAACTTGATTGTTTTTTTAAATAACAGTTTTTTATCTGCACTCTAACGCCAGATATTATCCACTGGCTTAGGGAACCTCCCTTTGGTCGATTCAATGCGCCATTGTCTAATATCTAGCATTAGCTATTAAAAAAATTAGTATAGCCCTCTGTAAGTGCTGTTCGATGAATTATTTCGACGCATTGTGTAACGCAGTGAAACCCTAAAGAGAAATCATTTATCGGATAGTGCGAATTTAGCATTGTAAATAGTCTATAATCACCCTTTATTAAGGACGGTGACTTATGGCAATTGGTTTAACAACCCCGGAAAATCTATTAGCAATTGAGGGAATACGCCTCGGTGTTGCGGCGGCTGGCATTCGTTATCCGGATCGTAACGACTTACTGCTGATTGAAATTGCCGAAGGCGCTCAGTGCGCGGCAGTCTTTACCAAGAATGCTTTTTGCGCTGCGCCTGTTGTTGTTTGTCGGCAGCATCTCGCTAAATCTACGCCCCGTTTTCTTGTTATCAATAGTGGTAATGCCAACGCAGGCCTTGGTGAGGCAGGTATGGCCGCTTGCAAAGATAGTTGTGCGGCAGTTGCAGAAATTGGTGGGTGTTCAACAGAGCAGGTTCTGCCTTTTTCTACCGGTGTGATTGGTGAAAGCTTTCCAACGCAAATATTAATTGATGGCTTGCCTGCAGCACAAGCTGATTTAGCTGCGAATAATTGGCTGCCTGCGGCGCAAGCGATTATGACAACAGATACGATCGCGAAAGGTATCAGTGAACAAATCACGATTGATGGGCAGACGGTGACAATAACAGGTATTGCCAAAGGCTCAGGCATGATTCGGCCTGATATGGCAACCATGTTGGCTTACATTGCCACCGACGCAAATGTGAGCAGTGAGGTGCTTGATAGTTGTTTACGGCAAGCGGTGGATGATTCCTTTAACCGGATTACAGTCGATGGTGATACCTCGACTAATGATGCTTGCCTGTTAATCGCCACCGGGAAGGCGGGTAATGATTGCGTCACGGATGAAAACTCTACTCAAGCTGAGGCCTTATTTGCGGCGGTAGCCAAAGTCAGCAAGCATCTTTCTGAGTCAATCATCAGGGATGCAGAAGGTGTAACGCGGTTAATGACGATTGTCGTTGAACAAGGCAATGATGCAGTAGAGTGTGATGCGGTGGCATTTACTGTGGCACATTCGCCTCTAGTTAAAACCGCTTTGTTTGCGGGTGACCCTAATTGGGGGCGTATTTTGGCTGCAGTCGGTAGAGCCGGTGTGCCTAATTTAGATGTTGAGAAGATACAGATCTACCTTGATGACGTATGTATTGTGCATAACGGTGGTCGGGATTCGGCTTATACGGAAGCAGCGGGGCAAACAGTTATGGAGCAGGAAGTGCTCACGGTAACGATTAAGCTTGGTAGAGGTGATGTCACGACAAGTGTGCAGACCAGTGATCTTTCTTATGATTACGTGAAGATTAATGCTGAGTATAGAAGTTAATTAGCATGGTCGTGCATGTTGTTGCGGCGGTTATTTCTAATGCTAATGGTGATGTGCTTATTGCTAAGCGGCCTGACGATAAACATCAGGGTGGTTTATGGGAATTTCCTGGCGGCAAGCTTGAACCTAATGAAACACGGGAGCAAGCACTTTCTCGTGAACTAAAAGAAGAGCTGGGCATAACAGTTGAGAGTTGTACTCCGCTGATAAAAATTCGGCATGATTATTCTGATAAGTCTGTATTACTCGATGTTTGGAGTGTCGATGCTTTTTCAGGTGAAGCGCATGGCAAAGAGGGGCAGGTTGTTGCATGGGTACCGCTAGTTGAACTTGGACACTATGAATTTCCAGCCGCGAATAAACCGATCATAGCAGCAGCGCGTTTACCTACTTGCTATATGGTGACACCTGAGCCAAACCCAGAAGGTTTACCTGAATACTTATTATCACTTGAGAAAGCATTGCAGACTGGAATACGGTTGGTGCAATATCGCGCAAAAAAATTGCCTTTAGAAAAGTGGCGATCGCATGCGAAGGCGGTGATTCAGTTATGTAATAAGTATCATGCGAAATGTATTGCTAACATTGGGATAGATGAGGCTTTAGCCATTTCTGCTCATGGTGTGCATTTAAATAGCCAGCGCTTATTTGATTTTCAGCAACGTCCGGTAAGTAAAGATATATTATTGGTCGTATCCTGCCACAGCGAAAGGGATTTACAGCAGGCACAAACGATTGAGGCAGATTTTGTTGTGTTGTCACCGGTTAAAGCAACAGCCTCTCATCCTGAGGCAACGCCACTTGGTTGGCAGAAATTTTCTGACATGGTGAGCGACGTAATCATTCCTGTGTATGGTTTAGGTGGAATGCATGTCGATGATATTGATGATGCGAGACAGGCTGGTGGGCAAGGTATCGCGGCGATTCGCAGCCTTTGGCCAAACTAGATTTCTTTGAAGTTATTTAGCTAAATAATGCACTGGAACTTTTGTTCTTCTTTCTACTCTTCTAGAGATTCGTGAGTTCCGGTTACTTGTTCAGACATGGGGCTGTCTTCAGCCGGGATACTATAACTACCATCAGCCCATGCACCTAAATCGATTAATTTACAGCGCTCACTACAAAACGGTTTGTGTTTTGATGGTATCGATACATCAAAGTCTGTGTTGCATTGTGGGCATTTTATGAACTTAATCATTTTAGAGCTGACAGCAACTCAATAAAAATTCCACATTTTCTTCCATTTGAATAGGACGCTGGGCTTTATTGGGGTATTGCATAAAGCGGATAGTGAAACGATGTTTGCCCGCACTGATTTCGGCAAAGCAAGGATGATTTTGAGGCAAGCTAATACGGATGAGTTGATAAGGAATATTGGTGTCGAGGGATTGTTGATAAAATCCCGCTTCGGCAATTTGTTTAGTCGTTGATGCACCATCACGAATCAAATTAAGAATCATCCGAATGGCATCACGTATTGGCATATAGTCTGCCATCCATTCGGTTATGTCAGCATTTCTATTTTCAGCAGGAAGCAATAACCATTGATGATAAGCAGGGAGATCAAAATCACAATTTCCACCAGCGATAGTACTGCGTTGCTGGATAGTATTAAGAAATTCACTATCGCGAATATTTTGACCGGCCTGACCTTCAATAGCATGCAATCGATCGGCAAGTACATCCAATTGATTAAGCACGTTATCTAACATCTGATGATCAACATTAGGGTTGTTATTGAGTTGTGAAAGTACATCAGCTTGTCGTTCAAGTTCTTTTAGTAGCTCTTTACCGATATCTGCACGACCGAGCACACTCTGAATCTCAAAAAGGCTATCGAGTACAGCGCGGCTATGCCAAGCGCTTTCACCGGTTATCCACATATCAGACTGCGCGAACAGGTGTTCGAGCCTTAGTAATGTCCGTATCCGTTCATTTAACGGTTGTTCGTAGTGAATAAGTGTCGTCACGATTTTGTTGTTCTTGTCTTAATGTGCCAGTTAAGTTGAAAGATTAGTTACATTATAGTGGACATTGCCACAGGGTACTGAATATTTTTTTACTGTTGAGTGTTTTAGTTGAAATCTACGACTATGGGGTTTTATTACATAGTTTCAAATATTTAGCATGTATTTCCTGTATTGCTAGGCTCAATTCTTCTCGTCCTTTATCATTTTCAATGACATCATCTGCGATACTAAGCCGATCTTCACGGCTTGCTTGGATAGAAATGAGTTTCTCGATAACGGGTTTATCCAGACCATCACGCCGGCTTGTACGTGCTATTTGCTCTGCGACAGGGACATCAACAACGAGAATTCGATCGAGGATAGCCATGTAACGACCTGTCTCTACCAATAATGGAATAACAATAATGCAGTACTCGCTAGTGAGCTGTTGTATCTGAGATTCAACATGTTGATAGATAATGGGATGGAGAATGCCTTCCAGAATCTCACGTTCACTTTCATTATTGATGATACGTTGCTTTAGCGCTGCGCGGTTTAATTGATTATTCTTAGTTAAAACCGCTTTACCAAACTCTTTAATAATAGCGTGGTAGGCAGGTTGCTCTGGTTCGACAACTTCTCGAGCAATAATATCGGTGTCGATAATCGGCACACCTAGTTTAGAAAATTGCTCGGTAACAGTCGATTTTCCACTGCCTATGCCACCTGTGAGACCGACGATCATCATGGGTTTATTGTAGCGTATTACTAGAGACCGCTGTAAGAGAGATAGGCATCGATAATGTCATGTCCCCAGAGCATCGCTAACCAGCCTGCGGCGGCGAGATAGGGGCCAAATGGAATCGGGATATTCCGATCTCGTCCTAGAATCAGGATCATGGCAATACCGACAACTGCCCCAACTAATGATGAAAGTAGAATCACAACGGGCAGTAGCTTCCAGCCCATCCATGCGCCTAATAAAGCGAGTAATTTGAAATCACCATAACCCATACCTTCTTTACCGGTGATGAGTTTAAAGAGATGAAAGATCGCCCATAATGATAAATAACCTGTAGCAGCACCAATGAGACTGGCGTGGCTATCAACAAAAATAGGAAATAAACTGAGCATCAGTCCAAGCCAAAGCCAAGGAAGGGTAATCGAATCAGGTAGCAGTTGATGGTCAATATCAATAAAACTCATTGCGATTAATGCCCAAGTCAGCAGCATTACCGCACCTGCTTGCCAACCAAAACCAAAATGCCAAGCGACGATCGCTGTGAGAATACCGGTTAATAATTCAATTAAAGCGTAGCGGGGCGAAATAGGTGTCGCACATGATGAGCATTTACCTTTTAGAAAAAGATAACTAAAGATAGGGATGTTTTCGAGTGCCGTGATCTGGTGGTTGCATTTAGGGCAACGTGAACGTGGCGTGTTGAGATTAAACTTTTCGGCAGATTCATTAATTGATTCAGGATGTAATAATTCAGTGCACTGTTGTTGCCATTCAGTCTGCATCATCACCGGCAAACGATAGATGACCACATTAAGAAAACTACCAACTAATAATCCTAATACCAATGCGGCTGCAATAAAGGTAATGGGTTCGGATTGGAATAGGTTAATGAGTTCCATAAAATAGCAATCTATTGCGCAGTTTTAATTAGTACGCAAAGCGACTATGGTGACTGAAAAACTAAACAACATCGCCAAGCTTGAAGATAGGTAGGTACATCGCAACAACCATGCCACCAATCAATCCACCTAGCACAACCATAATGATAGGTTCCATTAAACTACTGAGCGCATCAACTGCATCATCGACTTCGGCTTCATAAATATCGGCTACTTTAGAAAGCATGGCATCAACAGAACCCGCCTCTTCACCAATGGCGACCATTTGCACAACCATATTGGGAAACAGTCCTGTTTGGCGCATGGAAACATTGAGTTGTTGACCTGTTGCGATTTCATCACGCATTCTGAGTGTTGCGGTTGAAAAGACAATATTACCCGTTGCACCGGCAACAGAGTTCATTGCTTCTACAAGCGGTACACCGGCTGCAAACATGGTTGACAGTGTACGAGCATAACGTGCAATAGCGGCTTTTTCTAATAAGGGGCCGAATATTGGCATTTTTAGTGAGACACGATCCAACATGTGGTTGAACGGAATGGAGCGTTTCTTAAGTTGTAAAAAAGAAAAAACAGCGGCGAAAATGCCACCGAAAATGATATACCAATATTCAATAAAGATATCGGAGGCATCAACTACAAATTGAGTCAGCGCGGGCAAATCAGCACCAAAACCTTTAAAAAGCGCAGCAAACTCTGGAATTACAAAGATTAATAAGATAGCGGTAATAATAAAGGAAACCACAATAATGGCAGCTGGATAGAATAGGGCTTTTTTGATCTTACTTTTAATAGCCTCAACCTTTTCTTTATAGGTCGCAATTTTATCGAGTAGGTCTTCTAGAATACCGGCATGTTCGCCTGCTTGAACCAGATTACAAAACAATTCATCAAAATGCAGAGGGTGTTTGGCAAGTGATTCAGCCAATGTTGAGCCGCTTTCGATATCGGCCTTTACGGCTAATAGTAGTTCTTGCATACGCGGGTTTTCATGACCGCGTCCGGCAATCTCAAATGATTGTACTAGGGGTACGCCTGCTGACATCATAGTAGCAAGTTGACGCGCGAATACGGCAATATCGGCAGGTGTAATAGGCTTACCACTGACACCACCAAATAAAGGTTTGGGTTTCTTGCGCACCTTCAGTGGCTTGATACCTTGGCGGCGCAAGTCGGCTTTAATGAGCGCGACACTGCTGCCATTTGATTCGCCTTTTATTTTTGCACCTTTTTTATCCTTGCCTTCCCAAACAAAAATATTATTTGCTGTATTTGCAGCCATCGTCTAGTCCTTCGTCACGCGGTTGATTTCTTCTAGGCTGGTAATGCCCGCTTTTACTTTTTTTAAGCCTGATCTTCGAAGATCGTCAATGCCATCTTTATCCGCTTGCTCGGCAAGTTGCAGGGCATTACCACCTTCCATAATAATTTTCCCCATGTCTTCTGATATCGGCATTACTTGATAAATACCAACACGGCCTTTATAGCCATTGCTGCATTGGTCACAGCCAACAGGGCCATGTATTTTAAGACCAGCAGCCACTTCTTCTTCGGTAAAACCTTCAGCTAATAGCGTTTCATTGGGTATGTCTTGTACTTTTTTACATTGGGCACAAAGTCGACGCGCTAAGCGTTGTGCAATAATCAGTGAAACCGAGGATGCAATGTTATAGGCAGGTACACCCATATTCGCTAAGCGAGTTAGAGTCTGTGGCGCATCATTGGTATGTAATGTTGATAATACTAAATGACCCGTCTGTGCGGCCTTAATGGCGATCTCGGCTGTTTCTAGATCACGAATCTCACCGACCATGATGATATCTGGATCTTGACGTAAAAAGGCACGCAGTGCACTCGCAAAAGTGAAGCCGACTTTATTATTTACATTAACTTGGTTGATGCCAGCAAGGTTGATTTCAACAGGGTCTTCTGCGGTTGAGATATTTCGGTCTTCGGTATTGAGAATATTCAGACCGGTGTAAAGAGAAACCGTTTTACCACTACCGGTAGGACCAGTTACCAAGATCATGCCATAGGGTTTGTGTAAATTTTCTTCGTAAAGTTCGCGTTGTTCATCCTCGTACCCCAGTGCTTCAATACCGAGTTGTGCACTACTTGAGTCAAGAATACGCATGACGATCTTTTCGCCAAACAAGGTTGGACAGGTATTAACACGAAAATCGATGGCGCGATTTTTTGATAAGGTCATTTTCATACGACCATCTTGCGGGATGCGTCGTTCAGAGATATCAAGCCGCGACATAACCTTTAAGCGGGCAGCTAAGCGGTTGCCCAGATTAACGGGTGGCGAGGCGACTTCGATGAGTACGCCATCCATGCGTAGACGTACACGGTAAGATTTTTCGTAAGGCTCAAAATGAATATCAGAAGCGCCCTTGTTGATGGCATCGAGTAATACTTTGTTGACAAAACGGACGACGGGGGTGTCATCGACATCAGATTCATCATCATCTTTGGGAGCCTCATCACCACCGCTAATTTCGAGATCATCAAGATCGCTGTCGTTTAGATCAGCCAGCGCGGTATCTTGTGCATCCATCGCCTTGTCAATTGCATCGGCAAGTTTATCTTCTTCAACAAGGATGGCTTCGGTATTTGCACCGACATGGAACTTGATTTCATCAAGTCCTTGCAAATTGGTTGGATCGGAGACGGCGACATAGAGTCGCCCGCCACGTTTGAATAAGGGTAGGGCATGATGTTGGCGGACTAATTTTTCATCAACCAATTTGGTATCAGCGGCCTCCATATCCATGGTGCTGATATCAAAGAGTGGTACGCCAAATTCTTGTGAGGCTGCATTGGCAATGGTGAGTGCGCCAAGCAATTTCTTTTGCACTAAATGGGTAACAAAGGGAATCTTATTTTTAAGTGCTTGCTCATGCGCGAGTGAGGCATCGGCCTCCGAGAGACTGCCATCATCGACGAGTCGGCGTGCAAGGCCGCTCAAACTAACTTGTTGTGTATTTGTCGCCATTGGTTCTTCAAAGTATAAGCGTTCTTGTCACCATAAAGGTGTGAACTTGTTCTATATATGTTGTTTTTCTTAATATTAGTGATAAAAACCTGTATTTACAACATGTTAGGGGTAAAAATAGATATTAATTTAGATGTTTTTGATAAGCTGCTGATATTAAAGGGGATTAAAAGATTTGGCGAGCTAATTTTGACAGCCTGAAGGGAGGTATTTGAGGTCACCGACGGTATTACAGCTCCAGCGTACAATTGATGTGCCAGGAACAGCAGTAACACCAACTGCTGATTGAGGGGTCATGGTAAAAGTATACCCTCGCACTGGAATGCTGGTAGGAGCAGCAGGCCTTAAAGTGACAGTGATTACGCCAGCAATATTATGCTGAATCGTGGCGGTATATCGCCCACCGGAAAGGTTATCGTAAGTGCCCGGTGCAGGAAAAGCCCCTTGGGCATTAAAAAATTCAGTAATACTGGTTCGTAAGCCAGTTGCTTCAGCAACGCCTTCAGATACCTGAGCTCGAGCAATGTAATCTTGGTAGGCTGGAATAGCAATGGCAGCCAATATGCCGATAATCGCCACGACAATCATTAACTCAATCAAGGTAAATCCGCGTTGTAACGTCATGTCGCTTCACTCCCTTTGCTTGAATTTAGCTGAATAGTTGTTTTAGAAAAAAAGCCCTAGGAAGTTCCTAGGGCTTTATCTAAAAGATATTTCTATATCTTAGTTTTGGCAACCAGACGGCAAGTATTTAATTAAGCCACCGACGTTAACACAAGTCCAACGTACAATATTGTTATTTGCATCAAGTCCTGGCGACAGGGTGAATTGGTAGTTTTGTACAGGTGCGCTTACTGGGGCGCCGTTGATAAGTGTCACAGTGATGATGCCAGCATTATCGTGCACAGCTGACTGAGTGTAACGTCCAGCAGGAACAGCCGTTACGTCATATATACCAACACCAGGGTAGACCCCTTGAGCTTGGTAGAACTCGGTTATACTTGTTTTGATAGCACTGGCTGTTGCCATACCTTCAGAGACTTGTGCACGTGCGATGTAATCTTGGTAAGCCGGGATCGCGATCGCCGCCAAAATACCGATGATTGCGACAACGATCATTAATTCGATCAGGGTGAAACCCTTTTGGATCGATTTTTTCATTGATTGGATTGATTTCATATTTGTTCTCCAAATGTAAGTTGTGTAAGTGCTAAACAGCGGACTGAAACCTCGCAGCCCGTTGTGGCTGAGTTCATTCCTTGCAGGAGTTAGGAGCAATTGCTGTGCCAGTTGTAGGAAATATGCTGATGTTGCCTGTTTATTCACTTGTATCTTATTGAAGTAAAAGAATTTAATGTTTTTTAAATTGTGATGATAAACAACGATTAGTTTGAGTCTAATGTTATTTTCTGTGTGATATAGAGGGCATGATCTGACGCAGAGGGTCACATTGCTACGTGACGTGTTTTATTCTAAGCCGAGTTTCTTTAGCTTGTAACGCAAGGCACGAAAGGTGATCCCCAGTAATTTAGCTGCCGCCGTTTTGTTATAGCGTGTTTTTTCCAGCGCCTGCTGAATAGCATCTTTTTCGATATTTCCGAGGTAATCTTCTAATGGCAGCTCGGACGGCTCTGTTGATGCGACAGGCTTTGTCATTTGTGCTGGTTCATTGCTCGGCGTTGTTGATTGGTTACTCTCGACTTCGCGTAATTGTAGATCATCAGCGGAAATAACATCGGTTTCACAGAGTGTCATGGCACGTTCAAGAATATTTTCCAGTTCACGGACATTGCCGGGAAAGGCGTAAGCCTGTAATGCCTGTAATGCATCGTCACCGAGCTGCAGTGTCGCACCAAGTTTTTGTAGGATATGCTCGGCAAGAATGGGGATGTCATCCACACGTTGACGTAGGCTAGGCACGTTAAGTTGGATGACGTTAATCCGATAAAAAAGATCTTGGCGAAATTCACCACTACTAACCAGTTGTTCTAAATTTTTATGTGTTGCACTTAATATTCGCACATCGATGGCAGTTTCTTGTTGTTCACCAACAGGGCGGACAGATTTTTCTTGAATGGCGCGCAATAATTTCACTTGCATGTGTAAGGGGAGTTCAGCGACTTCATCCAAAAATAAAGTACCACCATCAGCGGCTTGAAATAGTCCAGCTTTATCAGCGACAGCACCCGTAAAACTGCCTTTCTTATGCCCGAAGAATTCGCTTTCCATTAGATCCGGTGGAATAGCGCCACAGTTAACTGGTACAAAAGCTTGTCCAGCACGAGGGCCTTTGATGTGAATTAATCGTGCGACGAGTTCTTTACCACTACCGGACTCACCACTAATGTAAACAGGCGCTTGGCTACGTGCCAGTTTGTTGATCGTAGCGCGTGTTTTATCCATTACCTTAGATTCACCGAGCAGTTGTTGTTCTTCATCACTCGGTTCAATGTTAGGGGCAGCGGGCTCAGTGTTTTTTGTATCAATGCCAGCGGCTGTTTTATGAGAAAGTTTCAGCGCAGTATTAATCAGATTACGCAACACACTAAGGTCAACAGGTTTGGATACGAAATCAAATGCACCGGCTTTAAGGGCATTGATAGCGAGCTCCATATTGCCGTGAGCGGTGATCATTGCCACGGGGATGTTGGTGTAACGTTGTTGCATAAGCCTGACTAGATCGATGCCATCGCCATCAGGTAGGCGCATATCAGTGAGGCAGAGATCAAAACTGTGTTCTTCTAATAGGCTATAAGCGCTCGTTAGATCGCTGGCACTATGGCAGTCGATCTCCATTCGTGACAGGGTCATCTCGAGTAATTCGAGGATATCGGGTTCATCGTCAACGATGAGTGCAAGATAGCGTTCCATACTTTAACTTTAGGCAATGCGTTGTTGTTTTCGTCGTGGGTCAGCAAAGGTGATCCGAAAGCAGCTGCCCCCCCCTTGTTCTTCAGGCATTTTTAAATAGTCTAGCCTAGCCTGATTACCCTCACAGAGTTCGCGAGCAATGTAAAGCCCTAAACCGACACCTGAGCTTTCGGTTGTATAGAAAGGCTCAAAAATGTGTAGTGATTGTTCGGGACTGATACCCGCCCCGTGATCAATAATATCCAAATAAGGCTTTTTATCGTTGATCGGTTGGCCTATTTTTAAAATGACTTTGGGGTTGTCGGTACATTCACTGCTGTGTCTTAAACCATTGCGCACTAAATTCCACACCACTTGATGCAGTTGACTTGGATCCATGCGTATCTCGGTCTGTATGCTTTCATCATCAGTGGCAAGCTCAGCGGGGTCAATTTGTTCACTACGAAGAAAGTCGTCTTTAAAACTATTAAGCCACTCACGTAGCTCAAACAAAACAGGTTCAGCACGATCACGACGGCTAAGTCGCATGACATTTTCAATAATACCGTTTACTCGATTAGTGTGGTCATCAATGATTTGAGTAAGGCGCAAATCTTCAGGGGGAATACTAGGTGACTCACTGAGCAATTGGCTGGCATGGCTAATAGCACCAAGCGGGTTGCGAATTTCATGGGCAATACTGGCAGTTAGCCGACCCAGCGAGGCCAGTTTTAATTGTTGGGCATGTTGTGCCATCGCGGATGTATCTTCAAGAAAAATAAGAAAGCCCGACGTATTATAACTGCCTAGGCGTGCAAATTTAGGTTGTATCTCGGGCGAAGTTTTTGATGAACGAAATGTAATAGGTTGCGTGTCTTTTGATTCCTGCCACACCTGTAATTGATCATGCAGAACGAGTGAAATATCCGCGAGAGGAATAGAAAAAGATTGTGATGACAGGTTTAGTAGTCGTCGCGCAGATTCATTAATGAGCCGCACTTTACTATTTTCATCAACCACAACAATACCGGTTTGCATATGCTGAATAATGTAGTCGTTGAGTTGCTCAAGATTGGCAAGGTCAAGGCTGCGTTGTCGAGCAAGTGCCTCGCTTTCAACACTACGGCGAGCGAGAAAGTTTGTCGTAAGCGCGGCGGTAATTAAAGTTGCGCCAAGGATACCCGTCTGTGTGTAATAGGTACTTGCGCCGGCGCTTTGTAATAACCGGTAGCTTTCTTCGCTCAGTATGGCAATGGTCGCTAGGCTGCCATATAACATTGAAATCTTTCGTGACGTGAGCAAACTGCCGCCACCAACGCTAATTAACAATAAAGTGCCAAGGCCACTCGCGATCCCGCCACTGGCATGCATGAGGGCGGTAATGAGGATGATATCAGTGGCGACATGGATATTGAGCTGTGTATAAAAGCTTAATAAACGTCGGTTGATGATAAAACTATAGATAATGCTCGCAATGAGATAAATAAAAATAGCGTAACGAAATAATTCAGGCTGCGCGCTACCAAGCAATCTAAAGTCTTGCGCTGTAACAAAGAGCACTAAAAACAGCCCAGACAATGTTAGGCGGTAGAGATTAAACAGACGAAGAGCACGCCAGTTATGCTCAAAGTCCTCTGTAGCCTTAGAGATCATGACACTAATATTAGCCTAGATTGGGCTTAATGGGGATAATCCTTATTGTTCGGCATCCAGATGTTGTTGTGAACAATAGAATTTGCCATCTTTATGCAGTGCCTCATTTTCGGGAACATGCATTTTACAGATGGTACAGGCCACCATATCGGGGATGGCTTTTGGCTTTGGAGGCCTCTTTTTTGTTGTGGTGCGGTAGTTTTGCCAGATGCGGAAGGCAATCCAGATAGCTAGCGCGATAATAATAAGGCGGACTAAGTTCATAAGCTTAAAGAGTCGGTATATGATGTGTGATTAGCACGAATCATATCGCGCTTTGCGTCTTTGTGCCATTTGCAGGAGAATACGCTCAAATTTCGTTATCGTCATTCCGGTGAATGCCGGAATCCAGAGATGCTTTTAATTGCTTGGATACTGGTCTGCGCCAGTATGACGGTGAAGCATGACTAGAAAGCAGTAAAAATATTATTGAAGAGTAATGCATGAACATACATGAATTTCAGGCCAAGCAATTGTTTCGTGACTACGGTATCGCCGTACCGGCGGGTTCGCCTGCTACAACAGTTTCTGAAGCGGTTGCCGTTGCACGTGGCATAGAAAGTGATGGCTGGATGGTCAAAGCCCAAGTGCACGCGGGTGGCCGAGGCAAAGCCGGTGGTGTCAAACGAGCTAGTAACGTAGAAGAGGTCGAACAGATCAGCAGCACCTTATTAGGGACTCATCTTGTTACACATCAAACCAATGCGGAGGGGCAGCCGGTCAACACCTTATTAATAGAGGCAACCAGCAGCATAGCTCGCGAAATGTATTTTGGTATGTTGGTTGACCGTGCCAGTAAACGCGTAGTGATGATGGCTTCCACCGAAGGCGGGATGGATATTGAGGAGGTTGCGGCAAATACACCGGAAAAAATTCTCAGTATTGCAGTGAGCCCTGTGGCGGGGCTGCAAGGTTATCAGGTACGTGAGCTGGGTTTTGGGCTTGGTTTGAAAGGTGAACAAATTAAGGCGCTCGGTCAGATCATGCGCGCTTTATACCTTTTGTATCGTGATAAGGATTGTTCCTTAGTCGAAATCAATCCATTGATTACAACTGACGAAGGTAAATTGATGGCGCTTGATGCCAAAATCACTTTTGACGATAACGCACTTTATCGTCGCCCTGACATTACGGCACTACTTGATGCAAGTCAGGATGACGAAAAAGAACATCATGCCCAGCAATTTGGTCTTAACTATATCAGCCTCGATGGCAACATTGGTTGCATGGTGAACGGTGCCGGTTTGGCAATGGCAACCATGGATTTAATTAAATTGCATGGTGGTGCGCCTGCTAACTTTTTGGATGTAGGCGGCGGCACCAGTGCAGAGAAAGTGGCTGAAGCGTTTAAGCTGATTCTTTCTGATGAAAAAGTAGAAGCTATTTTAGTGAATATTTTTGGTGGCATTGTTCGTTGCGATTTAATTGCTGAGGGTATTATCCGAGCGGTAAAAGAAGTGGGGATTTCGATTCCCGTTGTCGTGCGTCTTGAAGGTACCAATGTTGAGGATGGGCGAGCGATACTCAAACAAAGCGACTTATCTATTATTACAGGTGACAGTTTGACGGATGCGGCAAGTAAAGTAGTAGAAGCAGTGCAAGGAGGTGCAAAATGAGCATCCTTGTTAACAGCGAAACTAAAGTCATCTGCCAAGGTTTTACTGGCAAGCAGGGTAGCTTTCATTCAGAGCAGGCTATTGAATACGGCACCCAAATGGTGGGCGGTGTCACACCGGGTAAGGGTGGTCAGCAACATTTAGATTTGCCTGTTTTTAATACAGTACGCGATGCGGTGGATACCACGGGTGCAGATGCAACCATGATTTATGTGCCTGCGGCCTTCGCTGCTGATGCGATTCTTGAAGCTGCTGATGCCGGTATCAAAGTGATTGCTTGTATCACTGAAGGTATTCCTGTTCTGGATATGCTTCGCGTTAAGGCGGCATTGGCAAACTATGATGCACAATTAATCGGGCCAAACTGCCCAGGTATAATTACACCGGGCGAATGTAAAATTGGCATCATGCCAGGTTTTATTCATAAACAGGGCAAAATTGGTATTGTTTCTCGTTCAGGCACGCTGACTTATGAGGCGGTTCATCAGACGACACAAAATAATCTAGGTCAAAGTACCTGTGTCGGCATTGGTGGTGATCCAATTCATGGCATGGACTTTATTGATTGCCTAGAACGTTTTGAACAAGATCCACAAACGCAAGGCATAGTCATGGTTGGTGAAATTGGTGGCAGTGCCGAGGAAGCCGCAGCCGAATATATTCAAGCGCATGTGACTAAGCCCGTGGTTGCTTATATCGCGGGTGTGACTGCGCCAGCCGGAAAGCGTATGGGGCATGCTGGTGCCATTATTGCAGGCGGTAAAGGTACGGCAGATGAAAAATTTGCCGCACTCGAAGCAGCCGGTGTTGGCATAGCACGATCTCCAGCACAAATGGGTGATCGTATGCTTGAGGTTGTTTCGGCGGGATAATTAGGTATGAGCAGTTCTTTACGCATCGTCATGGCTCAATTGAATATGCTGTTGGGTGATATCGACGGCAATGTTCAACAAGTTATTAGTGCAGCCACGCAAGCCCGCGATGAATTAAACGCGGATGCGATCGTTTTTCCTGAATTAACCTTAACAGGCTATCCACCAGAGGACTTGCTATTGCGGCCGGGCTTCACGATGGCTGCATTGCGTGGTTTAGAACAGGTGAAGCAATCTGTTTCTGGTATTGATGTGGTGATCGGTTATCCAATACAAGAAAATGGCGGTTTGTATAATGCAGCTGCATTAATTCGTGATGGAAAAATCATTGGCAGCTATCACAAGCAACACCTTCCAAATTACAGCGTCTTTGATGAGAAACGTTATTTTGTTGCGGGTCTGGGGGCATGTGTCGTTGAGGTTAAAGGTATTCCTGTCGCCCTAACGATCTGTGAAGACATCTGGTTGCCTTCACCTATGCAACAGGCAGCCGACGCCGGTGCTAAGTTAATGCTCAACCTCAATGCCTCACCTTTTCACCTTAATAAGCAAGAAGATCGAGAGTCGGTTTTATATGAGCGTGCTACAGAAGTGGGTATGCCAATTGTCTATGTGAATTTAGTGGGTGGACAAGATGAGCTTGTGTTTGATGGTGGCTCGATGGTGGTGAATAGCCGAGGTGAAATTAGTCAACGCGCAACATCATTTGAAACAGGTTTGTTCTGTGCAGATTTCACCATCAATGACGCTGGCGATGTGCTACCTGTTGAAGCCGAGCTTGTCGCAATACCGAGTGATGATGCCAGTGCCTATCAGGCGTTGGTATTGGGTGTGCGTGATTATGTGATCAAAAATGGTTTTGAGGGTGTGGTACTCGGTTTATCGGGTGGTATTGATTCAGCACTGACCTTAGCGGTTGCTGTTGATGCACTTGGGGCAGAGCGGGTTGAAGCTGTTTCGATGCCATCACGTTACACTGCTGATATGAGTGTCGATGATGCACTCGAAGAGGCAAAGGCCTTAGGTGTGGTGTGTAAAGTTATTCCGATTGAAACAACATTTAATGCCTTTCTTGAAAGTCTCGAAGATGAATTTGCGGATACCGAAAAAACATCGGGTGATGTGACTGAACAAAACCTACAGGCTCGCTGTCGTGGTGTGCTATTAATGGCAATTGCCAACAAGAAACATCGCATTGTATTGACCACGGGTAACAAGAGTGAAATGGCCGTAGGTTATGCCACTTTGTATGGTGATATGGCGGGTGGTTTCGATGCGCTAAAGGATGTTCCTAAACTACTCGTTTACCAATTGTCGAAATATCGCAATAGCCTTTCGCCAGTGATTCCTGAGCGCGTTATTACGCGTCCTCCAAGTGCCGAATTGGCGCCTGATCAGAAAGATGAAGATAGCTTGCCCGCTTATGAAGTGCTTGACCCTATATTAGCGTTATATGTGGAACAAGATAAAACCCTTGAGGAAATCGTTGCCGAGGGATTTGAGCAAGAGACAGTGGCGAGGGTGATAGGCCTAGTCGATAGGAATGAATACAAACGTCGACAAGCAGCACCGGGTGTACGTATTACACAAAAGGCCTTTGGTCGAGACCGCCGCTACCCGATTACTTCTCATTATCGTAGTGGCAAGTGCGGTTAGCCGCTTGTGGCAGCATAGCTAGAACACTATACTCGAAGTATGAGCATTGACCGGATAGAAGCGGAGTAATAAGAATGAAAAAAGTTGAAGCTATTATTAAACCATTTAAATTGGATGACGTACGTGAAGCACTCTCGGACGCAGGAATTAATGGCATGACCGCGACTGAAGTGAAAGGCTTTGGTCGTCAAAAAGGACACACCGAGCTATACCGCGGCGCTGAATACGTGGTTGATTTCCTACCAAAGGTTAAGCTTGAGATTGTTGTCGCTGAAACTGACGTTGAGCGTTGTGTTGAGGTAATTTCGAATGCGGCGAAAACAGGTAAAATTGGCGATGGTAAGATTTTTGTCAGCAATGTTGAGAAGATTGTTCGTATTCGTACTGGTGAAACGGATCAAGACGCCATCTAGTTTTAAATGCGTTGCGTAGTCTATTTGTCTACGGCGACTACGCAACGCAGTCTATCTATAGCCCTTAGAAAGGTTTCCAGGGAATCCAGCTAGATTCTTCATTGCTCGCCTGAGCGGCAGCACCCTCTTTATAGTTTGGGTAGTTCTTATTTAAAACACGCATGGCATCAGTCGATAAATCTTTCAGGCCAATAGACTCATAGGCACTCGCCATAATCGATAATGCCTTTGGTACCGCGGTTGTTTTTTGGTAATTTTCGACAACATATTTAGCGCGGTTACTTGCTGCTAAATAGGCTTGGCGTTTCATATAGTAGCGCGCAACATGAATTTCATATTCAGCAAGGTTATTACGTAGGAACAACATCCGTTGACGCGCATCCTCTGAATACTTGCTGTCTGGGAATTTACGTACCAGTATCCCAAAATCATCAAAAGAGGCACGTGCTGCGCCTGGGTCACGTTGGGTAGGATCTTGGGGAATATATTTTGAAACCAAATCCTTGCCCGCATTGAAGTTAACTAAACCTTTTAGGTAATAAAGATAATCAACGTGCGGGTGACGAGGGTGTAGCTTAATAAAACGATCTGAGGCAATCAGTGCTGACTCAGGTTCATCAAACTTATAGTAAGCATAGGCGATTTCAACCTGAGCTTGTTGGGCATATTTGCCAAAGGGGAAGCGTGCCTCGAGTTGCTCGTAATGCTTGATCGCTTCTTCAAAATCACCCTCAGCAAGGGCTTTTTTGCCCTCAGAATAGAACTTACTTGCCGACCAGTCCTTAGTGGTATCGATTTGATCAGGGATCAATGAACAGCCGGAAAAGAACAGGCTGGCAATAATAATTAGGCCATAAGTGCGCATGGTAGTTGTGTTTCCTGTATATAAAGTACACGTACAGTGTATATTGTGCGCCATTTAGCGCGACAAGACAAAATGATGAGTGAATCTGAGATCCTTCAACTAGTTATCCCACCCCATTTAGCGGGTCAACGCCTAGATCAGGCACTGGCTGAGTTGATACCGGATTACTCGCGTGCTCGCTTGCAGCAGTGGATTAAAGCGGGGAAAGTCACCATCAATGGCAATTCCTGTCGTCCTCGAGACAAATTACGTGGCAACGAAAGTATTGAGGTGCAGATAGAGCATGAGCCACAAACAACTTGGCTGGCTGAAGATGTACCACTTGATATTGTCTATGAAGATGAGGCGGTTATTGTTATTAATAAACCTGCGGGTCTCGTTGTTCACCCTGGAACAGGGAATCACACAGGTACGCTGGTTAATGGCCTACTCCACCATGATGAGAAATTGATTGAAGTGCCCCGTGCGGGGATTGTGCACCGTCTCGATAAAGACACCACCGGATTACTGGTGGTTGCGCGTACCTTGGCGGCACATACACAGCTTGTTGAGCGTTTGCAGGCACGGGATGTAAAGCGTGAATATGAAACCATTGTCACCGGCACGATGACAGCGGGAGGCACAGTGGATGAACCGATGGGTCGACATCCAGTTCATCGTACTCGCATGGGAGTGTTGGTGAGCGGAGGTAAAACAGCAATTACTCATTATCGTGTTAAGCAGCGTTTTCGTGCCCATACCCATTTACAAGTTAATTTGGAAACAGGGCGTACGCATCAAATTCGTGTGCACATGGCGCATATTCGTCATCCGATCGTTGGTGATGGTGTTTATGGCGGTCGTCTCCGTTTGCCGCCGAAAAGTAGCGAAACCATGATCGAGGCTTTACGAGGATTTTCTCGGCAGGCTCTACATGCTGCGCGGCTAGGATTTGTCCACCCATCAACCGGTGAGGAAGTTGAATGGTCAGTACCCTTGCCAGATGATATGCAAAACCTATTAGCCGTGCTTGCTGAGGATCATCGCCAGCATCAAGATGAATACGATGAATATTAACCCTGAAAGTCTCATTATTCCCGATTGGCCAGCGCCAAATCGGGTGCAAGCATTCACTACAACTCGACTAGGCGGCAATGGCCATACACCTTACGATAGCCTCAATCTTGCGCAACATGTCGGTGACAATCCGGCCGACGTATTTGCTAACCGAGCACATTTAAAGCGATTGTTGGGTTATCGTGCTGAACCTGTTTGGTTAGAGCAGGTGCACGGCACCGAGGTGGTGAATGCGGGCAATTGCGATTCCTCCATTGTCGCTGATGCCAGTATTTCAACAAGCCCCGGAAAAGTCTGCGTGGTGATGACAGCGGATTGCTTACCGGTTTTATTCTGCGACAAACAGGGCAGGGCGGTTGCTGCTGCCCACGCTGGTTGGCGTGGCTTAGCAGATGGCGTGCTTGAGGCAACGGTGAAATGTCTTTGCGATGAACTGGCTTGCCCTGCAAGTGATATTCTCGCTTGGTTCGGGCCTGCTATTGGTGCATCGGCATTTGAAGTGGGTGACGAGGTGCGCGATGCCTTTATTTCCCGGCATGATGTGGCTCCAGCATTTGTCGCAACGCGTGCAGGGCACTGGTTAATGGATATCTACGCAGTGGCAAGAAGGCGATTAGCTGTTGCGGGTGTTGAGGATATTTCAGGTGGGCAATATTGCACCTACACTGATGCAGAACACTTTTTTTCATATCGCCGCGATGGCGAGTGTGGGCGCATGGCAAGTCTGATCTGGCTGCAAGATTGAGCATACACATAGGCGTAGCCGCTTGTTTCAGTTATGATGCGCGCTGTTCCCCTATACGTGGATAAGTTCGAGAGCCCATGAGTTTACTTAGTTTAATCATTTTATTTTGCTTACTTGGTGGTGTATTAAGCGTACTAGCTGCGGCTGCTTTTCTCTTACTTCCAGAAAAATCACGCCAACGACTTTTGCCACATATGGTGAGTTATGCCATTGGTGCCCTATTGTGTGCGGCCTTTCTTAATGTATTACCACATGCCCTAGAGCATCCAGCTGTTGGTGATGCACATGATATTACTTTAACGGTATTGATCGGGATCTTGGTTTTCTTCTTGCTTGAAAAAATGGTTTTGTGGCGGCATTGCCATGCTCATGACTGTGAGGTACACGGTGAAGAAGATCGGCAACATGCGCACGGTGCTGCACGTGGCACGATGATCATGATTGGTGATGGGATGCACAATCTTGTCGATGGTGTGCTCATAGGTGCAGCATTCTTGACCGACATCCATGTAGGTATTGTCACGAGTATTGCTGTTGCCGCGCATGAAATTCCTCAGGAATTAGGCGATTTTTCCATTCTCCTGCACAGCGGATATAGCCGCATCAAGGCTTTGTTAATAAATATTGCGGCAAGCCTTGGAACGGTTATTGGTGGTGTTGCAGCATATTATGGTTTGCAAGAAGCCCAACAATTAGTGCCTTATGTGTTGGCCGTTGCTGCAGCCAGCTTTATTTATATAGCCGTTGCCGATCTTATCCCTAGTTTGCATCACCGCACCGAAGCACGCGTGACAGCACAGCAAATGCTGTTGATTATCGCCGGTGTAATGACAATCTTCCTTACGCACTCAACCTTGCACTAAAATTTCTCCTTTAATATATCAACATTTAAATTTTTTTGGCTACAAGGCAGTTAAGCCGTTATGCTGAGTATCACGCATGTAAAATAAGGAGAGTGATAGATATGGATGATTCGTTATTATCTGGAAAAGAAGGCACAGCTAAGCTGGTTTATATCCTCTATTTGGGTGGTTTGTTAACAGGTGGATTGACCTTTATTATTGGTGCGGTGATTGCTTACATAAATAAAGATGATGCCGAAGACTGGCTGCAATCACATTACCGCTTCCAGATACGTACTTTCTGGATTGGCACAATATTTATCTTTTTAGTTTGGCTCCTTACGATTTTAGGAACACTGTTAACAGTCGTATTAATCGGCTTCTTAATTATTCCAATGGCGATGATGCTTGGTTTCTTTGCTATTGTTTGGTTAGTTATTCGTTCTATACAAGGTATTAAGCAAATTGATGATAAGCAGTCACATCCCAATCCAACAACATGGATGTTTTCTTGAAACTTTAAAAGCGCCTTTGTCTTGATGAGATGTGTGGGGAGAGAATAAATGCAAAAATGGTTTATGTTGACCTTGGTTGGTGAAGACCGCTCAGGTATTGTCGCCAAATTAACGCACGCGCTTTATGAAGGTGGCTGCAATTTGGGTGAAGCATCGATGATGCGCCTTGGTGGCAACTTCACCATCATGCTAATGGTCGGTTTCTCCGGTAAGACCAAAGCACTTCTTGAGCTGGTTAGTCCTGTTAGCGAATCCTTGGGTTTGCACCTACATGTTGATGAAATAAAGGCCGAATTACACACTCATCTGGTACCTGATGTGCGTATTAGTGTTTATGGCGCTGATAGAATGGGCATTGTTTCTGAGGTAACAGGTGCTTTAGCTGAGTCAGGTTTACATATTCTTGATCTCGAATCAGATGTTGCCGGTAGCCAAGACTCGCCCATTTATATCATGCATATTGAAGGCCATGCAGCTGAAGGGGTTGATAGTTTGCGCGCAGCACTTAGCTTGATGAAAGATCGTGGTATTGAAACCAGCCTAGATGAAATAGATACCTTATTAGGTTAATTGAGCGAAACGATGGCTATTCTCGATATTCTTGTGTTTCCAGATCCTATGCTTAAACAAGCGAGCGAAGCGGTCACTGATTTTGGCAAAGAATTTCAGCAATTCGTCACGGATCTTGATGAAACAAGGCTGGCTGCCCCAGGCTGTGTTGGAATTGCTGCACCACAGGTAGGACGTTTTCAGCGTGTGGCATTAGTTGATGTATCAGGAAATCCTAAACATAAAAGCAACGGTCTCATGGTGTTGGTTAACCCAGAAATCATAGAGTGGGAAGGTTATAAAAAAGGTCGCGAAGGCTGCCTGTCTGTTCCAGATTATACAGGCAATGTGATGCGAGCCACCTCAATAGTGATGGAAGCACAAAACGCCCAAGGTGAAATACAGCGCTATGAATGCGAAGGTTTTGAAGCCCGTGCGGTGCAACACGAAATAGATCACCTTGATGGCTTATTATTTTTAGATCGGTTAGTTAGTCGGCGTAATGATTTATTTGAACGTAAAAATTATAAAAAATAAATTTTTATGATCAATCAGAATATTACCATTGTCACGGTTATTTTTTTATTTTCTATTGGTTGTTTGTTATGGGTTGCAGCGAAATATAATAAAGTTAATTGGGGTAGTCGGTGGTTTGGTATTATCGATGGACTGAATCGCTTTATATGTATTTATTACCATCGTTTAAAACCACTCAAAATTAACTTACCGGAACAAGGTGGTTGTATTCTTGTATGCAACCATGTATCTGGCCTAGATCCACTAGTATTGATAGCGGCAGCACGGCGACCACTTCGATTTATGATTGCACGTGAAGAATATGAACGGTTTGGTTTGCAGTGGTTGTTTCGAGGAGTTGGCTGTATTCCTGTTGAACGCAAAGGGCGACCTGAACAGGCCTTGCGGGAAGCTTTGCGAGCAGTGCAGGCAGGAGAAGTTGTCGCCTTATTCCCGCATGGCAAGATGCATTTAGATAATGATCCTAAGCGTAAACTTAAGAAAGGGGTTGCTTGGCTCGCGCAAAAGACGGATGTCCCCATCATTCCTTTTAGACTGACAGGTGTGCGTGGTGAAGGTTATACAATACTGTCAGTTTTTATGCGTAGTAGCGTTAACATTGAAGAATTTAGCCCGATAAAATGCACTGAAGACCATGAGGACTGTTTAAATAAAATAGCCACATGTATTGAAGCAAAAACCTACTAGCTAAGGATGAAGTGTGATTAAAAAAATAGTATTGGCTTGCACGTTATTAACGGCAACAAATCTATTCGCGGATGATTTTGTCTGGATTGTGGGTGGCGGATATGATCTTGAAAGTTCACAAGCTCAGATTGAAAAGAATGTTATCTGGGCAGCTAATGCAATTAATAAAACACCTTTAAATAATAAGTCACCACGTTATTTAAATATTTTTTTTACCGATGGTGATGCGCCAGAGAAAGATGTGAAGGTTTGGCGCCCTGTTGATGAGTCGCTTTCATTATTGCAGCCGTTAGCAATGATTTATAACGCCGGTTATGACAATGGCCTTGAATATCGGAATCATGAAATAGAAGGTGTGCGAGGCTCGACAAAGCGAGGCGAATTGACAGCAGCATTAAATCAAGATTTTAAAAACATGAAGCAAGGTGATCGCGGTTTATTTATATTTAATGGCCATGGTGGTAGAAATAAAAGAGACACGGCCAAGAATACATTTGGAATATGGGGAAATGATTCGCTGAATGTTAATGAATTCTCTACATTGATCGATAAGGTAGATAATAGCGTTCCGATGCGATTTGTTTTTACGCAATGCTATGCAGGTGGTTTTGAAAGATTGGTGCACCCAAAGGCAGCTGATAGCATTGAATTAGCTGACGCGCGGCGGTGTGGTTTTTTTGCAGAAGCGGCCGATAGAAAAGCGGAAGGATGTTCAGCCGGTATTAATGCGGCTGATTATCGTGATTACAGCACCTATTTTTTTGCTGCACTGAGTGGCGAGACGCGGCAAGGTGAAGCCTTACCAGAAAACCCAGATCGCAATAAAAACGGTGAAGTAAGTTTGTATGAGGCGCATTTGTATACGTTGGCTCAAGCACACAGTACAGACTTGCCTCGCGCGACGAGTGAAGTATATTTAGAGCGTTGGCAACCGTGGTACCTACGTTGGTTCTTTGCCGGTAAAGGGCAAGGAAATGTTTATGCGAAGTTGGCAAATGATATAGCCCGAGATCTTAGGGTGCCAACAGATCAATCGGTGCAACGCAGTGTAATTAGCAAGAAGCGTCGCCGTTTAGAAAGGAAGGATAAGAAGTTAAAAAAAGAACGTAAGCAGCTACGGGTAGCAATGACCGAACTACGTTATAACATTCGCTATGAACTCGAAAAGCGTTGGCCTGAAGCGGCAGAGAGTCGTACGGAGAAATACCAGCAATTTATTAAGGATGAAGCAACAGCAGTACGAAAATTCATTACAAGCCATGATAATTGGCAGAAGTTGGTTTCCGGTTATAAGCGTTACCAAGCGATTGCAGGTGAACGATTAGAGGTTGAAAGGAAATTAACCCAGTTTGATAAGCTACATAGGCTCAATAAGTTGGCACGCCTCCGACAACAATTTGAGCAAAATGCGACGAATCAGCAGAAGGCAGATTATCAACGGCTATTAGGATGCGAGAAACAGCCACTGTAAAACCCGTTTGTTTAAACTACTCTTGAAATAGCAGAATACTTACCCCATTTATATGGGTAAGTTAATTAAAGATATTTTGTGGAGATTGTTCCGATGCGAATGGACAAACTAACTAGTAAATTTCAAATGGCACTAGCCGACGCGCAAAGTCTTGCCGTGGGTCGCGATCACCAGTTTATTGAGCCACTGCACTTAATGACGGCCTTGCTGGATCAAGAGGGTGGTAGTACACGTCACTTGCTCATGCAAGCGGGTGTTAACGTCAATTTGTTACGTTCTCAATTAGGAGAAGCGCTAGATAAATTACCACAGGTGCAAGGTTCAGAAGGTGATCTGCACATATCAAACGACTTAGGTCGTTTGCTTAATTTATGTGATAAGTCTGCGCAGAAACGTAAAGATAGCTATATTTCGACGGAGTTATTCATTCTTGCCGCTCTTGAAGACAAGGGTGTATTGCATGATTTAATGCAAAAAAATGGCGCAAGCAAACGTGCATTAGAACAAAGCATTGAAAGTATGCGTGGTGGTGAGAATATCGACGATCCAAATGCAGAAGAACAGCGTCAAGCACTAGAGAAGTACACGATTGATGTGACTGAACGCGCCGAACAAGGCAAGCTTGATCCTGTTATTGGTCGTGATGACGAGATTCGTCGTACTATTCAGGTTTTACAACGCCGTACTAAAAACAACCCTGTGTTAATTGGTGAGCCAGGCGTGGGTAAAACCGCGATCGTGGAAGGCCTTGCACAGCGTATTGTTAACGGTGAAGTACCAGAAGGCATAAAAAATAAACGTCTATTGTCACTTGATATGGGCGCGTTGATTGCCGGTGCAAAGTTCCGTGGTGAATTTGAGGAACGGCTAAAAGCAGTATTGAATGATCTCGCAAAGCAAGAAGGTCAGGTCATTTTATTTATTGATGAACTTCATACCATGGTCGGTGCAGGTAAAGCTGAAGGTGCAATGGATGCGGGTAATATGCTGAAGCCAGCGCTTGCACGTGGTGAATTACACTGTGTTGGTGCAACGACGCTCGATGAATACCGTCAATATATTGAAAAAGATGCCGCATTAGAACGTCGTTTCCAAAAAGTATTGGTTAATGAACCCAGTGTTGAAGATACCATTGCGATTTTGCGTGGCTTGAAAGAAAAGTACGAAGTGCATCATGGTGTCGATATTACCGATCCTGCTATTGTTGCTGCCGCGACTTTATCGCATCGTTATATTTCAGATCGAAAACTACCGGATAAAGCGATTGATCTTATTGATGAAGCCGGTAGTCGTATTCGCATGGAGATCGATTCCAAGCCAGAGTCGATGGATCGACTTGATCGTCGTTTAATTCAATTAAAGATTGAACGTGAAGCAGTGAGCAAAGAGAAGGATTCCGCATCCAAGCAACGCCTTTCACATTTGCAAACAGAAATTAATGATCTTGAACGTGAGTATGCTGACTTCCAAGAAATTTGGAAGTCAGAAAAAGCTGCCTTGCAAGGTACACAGCATATTAAGGAAGACCTTGAGCGTGCGCGTATAGAACTGGAAACCGCTCAGCGTGCGAGTGATTTAACGCGTATGTCCGAACTGCAATACGGGAAAATTCCGGAGCTAGAAAAACAGCTCGATATGGCAAGTCAGGTTGAAATGCTTGATACACGGCTTTTACGAAATAAAGTAGAGGAAGAAGAAGTCGCTGCGATTGTTTCAAAATGGACGGGTATTCCGGTTAACCGCATGCTTGAAGGAGAGCGTGAAAAACTATTGCGTATGGAAGATAAACTTTCAGAAAGGGTTATCGGCCAGTCAGAGGCGGTGTCTGCTGTATCGAATGCAATTCGTCGTTCACGTGCAGGTCTGTCTGATCCCAACAGACCTAATGGATCGTTTTTATTCCTCGGTCCAACGGGTGTTGGTAAAACAGAGCTAACAAAGGCTCTTGCCTCTTTCATGTTTGATACAGATGATGCGATGGTACGTATTGATATGTCAGAGTTTATGGAGAAACATTCGGTTGCGCGCCTTGTGGGTGCACCTCCTGGCTATGTTGGTTATGAAGAAGGCGGTTACTTAACGGAAGCGGTACGCCGTAAACCTTATTCAGTGATTTTGCTGGATGAGGTAGAAAAGGCGCATCCGGATGTGTTTAATATTTTATTACAGGTATTAGATGATGGTCGTTTAACGGATGGTCAAGGTCGCACAGTTGATTTCCGTAACTGCGTTATTGTGATGACATCTAATCTAGGTAGCCAGATGATTCAGGAAATGACCGATAGCAACTATGGTGAGATGAAAGCTGCCGTGATGGATGTTGTTGGACAACATTTCCGTCCTGAATTTATTAACCGTGTTGATGAAAGTGTTGTGTTCCATCCACTTGGACAGCAAGAAATACGTGCGATTGCGAGTATTCAAATTGAACACCTGCAACAGCGCTTGCTAGAACGTGAAATGACGCTTGAACTAAGTGATGCAGCGTTAGATAAATTAGCAGAAGCTGGTTTTGATGCGGTATATGGTGCGCGACCACTAAAACGTGCTATTCAGCAAGAGTTAGAGAATCCATTAGCTCAAGATATTCTTGCAGGTGGTTATGCTGCTGGTGATGTCATTGATGTGGGTGTTGAGGATGACGCTTTGTCTTTCAATAAAAAGGCCAGTAAGCCAACGAGTGTCAGCGCAGCCTAGATTTTGCGTAAATAAAATAAATGACGCCGACCAGCAATAGCGAAATGTTACCGGTGCATGCGATATTGCTGGTTGCACCTACGTGCCCTCATTGCCCGCAAATGAAGGAAATATTAACTGGGTTGTTGGCACAGGGTGATCTCGCCTCGCTTGAAATTATAGATATTTCTATTGATCTTGAACGTGCTGCACAACTCGGCGTGAGAACGGTGCCGTGGTGTCAGTTAAATACACTTGAGTTACAGGGAACGCATAGCCGTGACGAAGTGGTTTATTGGCTCGATCAAGCAGCCCGCGAAGCTGGTCAGCAACAATTATTCGATAGTTTGTTAGAAATCGGGCAATTATCTCAAGTTGAATCCATATTGCGACGACAGCCAGTAGCAATGCATGATCTATTGGTATTGTTTGCCGATCAAGAGCGGCAGATTAATGTCAGGATTGGTGCCTCAGCCGTTTTAGAGTCGTTGCAAGGCTCCGGTCTGTTAGAACAAGCAGTCGATGAAATCGGTGCTTATACTCAAGATCGCAATGTCAGCACACGTATTGATGCTTGCCATGTTTTATCCTTTGTTGAACACCCCTCGGCACTGATGTTTCTAAGAAAGGCCTTACAAGATAGTAATGCTGAGGTAAGGGAGGTCGCGGAAGAAAGTCTTAATGAATTAGCGGGAAATGCCGATTAATTGTATTAGAGTGGCAAATTTGCATTGAAACTCGGATAAATAGTGCCACAATTAGTAGAAGAAATGATAAAAAAGCAGAATAATTCATGAGTGAAGCCCCTAAGCCAGATCGCGTTGAACATCTTAAACGTTCGTTACAGTTTCAAACCAAACTTAATCAGGTTATGCAAAAGATCCATGAGGCGGACTCTTTTAGCAATATCATGCCTGAGATTGAGGCGACCTTACTTGAATTAATGAATGCTGAACGCATCACGATTTATCGTCGCTCTAGACATAGCCAAGAGATTATCTCCGAATATAAAAGTGGTGATGAAAATAAAGAGATTCGTGTCGCCTTAACTGCTAGCTCGATCGCGGGTTATGTCGCCTTGTCACAAAAACCAATACGAATTAGCGACGTTTATGACTCAGATGAATTGAAGTCCATTCATCCTGAGCTGAGTTTTGATACCAGCTTTGATCAAAATAGTGGTTTCCGTAGTCGTTCAATGATGGTCATTCCGATTAAACACAATAATGTGCTACTTGGAGTAATGCAGGTATTGAACCAGCGTAGTGGAAAGTGTTTTGGTGATGCCGATATGGCGAAGGCCATGAAGTTTTCTATGTTGCTTGGGCAAAAATTTAGATATGAGTTGGGTGGTACTCAAGGTGCATTTGACTACCTCGTACAAACGGGGCGACTTTCACAAAAACAATTAGATGATTATGTCTTGCGTGCTGAAAAGGAAGGCTCATCAGTTATTGACCTGTTGTTGAATGAAGAAAATATTTCAGGAATAGAAGTAGGCACATCATTAGAGCGTTTTTACCAAATACCCTATATGGCTTATGACCCCAATATTGAGATTCCACTCGATATGCTGAAGGGAGTAAATGAAGCCTATTTGCGTAAACAGCTTTGGGTTCCAGTGATGGGGGACAATAATGAAATTGTTGTATTGCTTGATAACCCAACCGACAGTAACCGTATTATGGATATTCAAAATATCTTAAAGGCAGACAGTTATCAGTTCAGAGTGGGGCTACCAGATGATATTTTACGTTTCCTTGGCCAAGAGGTAGGCAGCGAGAATGTTGATATACATGAATTAGTTGGTCGTCTTGAAGATGAAGGTATAGAGGAAGAAGAAAATGATATTCTTGAGTCCGTTGATGAAAATGCAGCAACGGTTATTCAATTAGTTAATAGTATTATTTTAGATGCCTACAAAGCAGGTGCTTCAGATATCCACCTCGAGCCGAGCAAAGGTAAGGTCGCTGCTAAAGTTCGTTTGCGTGTTGATGGTGTATGTCGCAATTCATTAACAGTACCTGCATCACATATTCGGGCCGTTGTTTCACGCATTAAGGTGATGGCTCGTTTAGATATTTCTGAACGACGTAAACCACAAGATGGTAAATTATCGATTCGTTGTAAAGGGCAGCCTCTGGAGTTACGTGTTGCTACGCTACCAACGGTGAATGGTGAGAGTGTGGTGATGCGTATTCTTGCAGCCAGCGAGACAATGCCGATGGACAGTCTTAATATGTCGGATCGAAATCTGCGTGAAACACAGGAATTAGTAAAAAGCCCACATGGCATTTTTTTGGTTGTTGGGCCAACGGGGTCAGGTAAGACAACTACCTTGCACGCGATTTTAGGACACATTAATACACCGGAATTAAAAATATGGACAGCCGAAGACCCTGTTGAAATCACACAACCAGGGCTGCAACAATTACAAGTGCTGCCGAAAATAGGGCTCACCTTTGCTACCGCATTACGTTCCTTTTTGCGAGCTGATCCAGATGTCATTATGATTGGCGAAATGCGCGATGCGGAAACGGCTGAGGCAGGTATTGAAGCATCACTAACAGGTCATCTGGTTTTTTCAACCTTGCACACCAACTCAGCGGCAGAAACACTAACCCGTTTGCTTGATCTCGGTATTGATCCAATTAGTTTCTCAGATGCTCTATTAGGCGTACTGGCTCAACGTTTAGTGCGAACACTTTGCAGTGACTGTAAAGAGGCCTATACGCCTGATGAGGATGAATTTATCTTATTAAAACGCTATTACGGTGAAGATACCTTCGAGGAATTAGGCTTGATACGTGAAGGCGTTACACTGCACCGCGCGGTTGGTTGTAAGAAGTGTGGCGGTAGTGGTTATCGTGGACGAACCGGTGTACATGAATTATTGGTTGCAACACCATCACTAAAAGAAATGGTTTATCGTCGCGCGACGGCAAGTGAGTTAAAAGATCAGGCTATGTCAGAGGGTATGCGCACGCTTATGCAAGACAGCATTGTGAAGCTTCTAAAAGGGCAAACCGATATTGCCCAAGTGCGTCGGGTTGTTTCTGAGTAAAATTTATTCAACCGCCTCGATAATAATTTCTTCGAGTAATGCTTCAACCGCTTTTATAGATGCTTGCGAACGCGCATCGCCAACGGGTAAAGGTCTACGATAACTGACATAGGTATGATCGGGTTCATCTGGTAGACTGTATACAGAAATGATGTATGGGCAGAAAACGATATTATGTGGATCTGCCTCCATGGTTTCTCTTGAAACGGTTGAGCTACAGAACTCAATAGCAACCGCATCGGAAGTAAATATTTGCACAGTTGAACCTACATCCGCACCGGTACGAGCAAGCATATTACCGATATGTGAAATATTATTTATTTTTATACCACGGTCGATAATCGCACCCTTGATATCTTCACTAATATCTTCAAATAAGCCTTCAACTTTACGTGTAACTTTATAATTCTTTATGTAATCGTCTTTTTCGCTGACGTCGTTGGTTGTTTTAGTGTTTTCAGTTGCAGGTTGATCACAAGCGCTTAGTAATAGTGAGCCGATGAATATGCTAATCAGAGATCGAAAAAGTGTATTTGTTGGCATGATCTATTCCCTAAATTTTTAACGTTGTGATTCTAACTTTCTTTTTGTTAGTTCGCGTGATGCCGCTTGACTAACCTCAGCATAGCTATCTTTGGTCATGTTTTGCAAGGTTGCAAGGCTTGTATTCCAATTTTGAGCTACTTCTACCCTGACATCAACAGATTTATCTTGCGCAAGCTTATCCATTACCGCACTACTGCAATATTCATAGCGTGCCAATACACTGCGAACTTGCTGAATTGGGTCATCCGTTAAATATAAATGGGTTTTTTCATCAGTCGCGGTATTCGTGATCACGGTGATTCTTATTTCTTGTAGAGAGTCATGGGCAAGCTGTAAAAGCAGATCAGCTGGTGCGCGGCGGTTACGGGCTACATTCTGGCGTATTTCAGGATTTTCACTCGTTGCTAATTCGCGCAGAACATTTGCGGGTGTAGCCGGGTTACGAGCAGCACGTATTTTATCGATTTCTTCATCGGCAGCGGCTGTTAATGAGAAGGCGCTGCTAATAAGAAGTAAGCATAAACTGGCAATAGAAACCTGGTATCGAACTGACATAATTAACCCTAATGTAAAATTATTTTATTAGAACTAGTTTGAGCTATCTTGTTGCGAAAAGTTCAATACCCATTCTTTGAGTGATTCTTTACCAATAGATGTTTGGCGTGCTTGATTAAGACGTTGTTGAATCTGTTTGCTTGCAGATAGAGCCCCATCAGGATTGCCTGCCGATTTTAGTTCTGAGCCTTCTACCGATGCGAGTACTTCAATAACAGGAATATCTGCAATATCACGTAAAGGTAGCCAGAACTGTCGTTGCTCGCCGGCTTTAGTTAGTAATTTTGAATCAACCAAATGCTGTAAACAGTCGGTTACTAGATCGAGGGGTTGCCCTATCACTTGAGACAGCTCAGAGGATGTCCAAGGTGTTTTACCTTTTATTAGATTTAAGGTGATGAGGTACATTAGCTGTAAGACTAATTGTTCTTGATGAGCGGGTTCTGCGCAATGACATTCATCGGCTGAACTAATGACACTTGGATATTGAAAGTAGAATGCGATATTGGCGCCAAGTAATAAAATTATCCAACCTAAATATAACCAAATCATAAATAAAACAAGAATCGCAAAACTTGAATAGATCGCAGAGTAATTTCCGGATGAAGCAACAAAGGAAGCAAATAGCCAACTGGTTGATTCCCACAAGAAACCAGCAATCACCGCACCTAATAAAGCTGCTTTTAAATTTACCTTGGTGTTTGGCATGAAGATATAAACAAAACAGAAAGCACTAATCACCAGCATATAAGGTAATAAGGTGCCAATTACTTGTATCGCATCACCGATGAGTAAGAAACTTGATAGGTATTGAACAATAACGGCATTTTTGATGGAGGCGACAATACCAATAGATGTAAAAATAAGCACAGGGCCAACTAAAATAACACTTAGATAGTCACTGAATCGTCTTGAAAGCTGGCGAGAGCGTTGAATGCGCCAGATGTAATTAAAGGATCGTTCAATTTTCTGGATTAATGAAATGACGGTAACAAACAATAGTATTAAACCGGCTGCACCAAGTACGCCGACTTTGATGTTATTAACAAAACCCATAATAGTTTGGCCGATCTCGATACCTTGTTCACCCATACGAGAAAGGAGGTCAAACAACAAGGGTTCCACTTGATTGTGTACACCAAAGGCCTTTAATACAGAGAAGCTCAGAGCGAGCAAGGGCACCATTGAAAGTAGCGTAGTGTAAACCAGACTCATTGCACGTAATGTAAGTTGCCCTTCGAGTAGGTCACGGATAACACAATAGGCAATACGAGTAGATTGAAAGCCAAATCTTGCCAATTTTGTTGTCGGCATGGGGCGAGTAATGTAACTCTCTATCTTTTCATTAGCTAAACGCCAATCGGGTAGCATGGCTTTATTCCTTTGTTATTATGCATGCAGCCTGTCATAGCCAGCAGAAATTGCAAGTAAACATGAACTGTGACACGCTTAGAACAGCATAAAACATGGTAAAAGTAACTTCTAAAAGAGAAGGAGTGAAGCATGAATTTATATCGATATATAGGATGTATCGTCGCTTGTAGTGCAGGTTTATTGGTGGCACCAATGGTGCAAGCCTTATCACTAGGTGACATAAATGTAAAATCAGCGCTTAATGATCCTCTCGATGCAGAGATTATTATCCACTCAACTGACTCTGCTGAAATCTTGAATGCACGTATTCAATTAGCATCACGTGATGTGCATACCAAGGCTGGGTTAAGCATTAATCAGCACCTACGTCGTATAAAATTTAAACCTATAGCAAAAGAGAATGGGCGGTTTGCTATACAAGTAACGACTATTCGACCTATTTCAGAGCCAGTGCTTGAATTTATTGTTGAGGTAACGGGTAGTAGTAATTTAATTCGCGGTTATGCGATTCATCTTGACCCGCCTAACTTATAAAAGAAAGAGTGGTGAGTATTATCGGTTAATACTAGGCAATAAAATATCTAGCATTTCCTCAAATTCAGTGAGTGCTTCATCGTGTAGTTCATCAACGGTTTCTTTCTTTAATCCAGTGATAGACCATGCGAGCTCGCTAATATCTTCATGAAAATCATCGATTGCACCGGTTTCAATAGCGTGAGTCACTTCACTTGCAACGTGAATAATGGCGGCATCTAGAGTTGGTTTTTCTGCTAGTTCGAGGTGATGGTGATAATAGATTGTTTCTTGCAGATATTTAGGGAGATGCCATTTTATAGCCAGTTCTCTTCCAACCTCAGCATGGTCAAAACCAAGTATTGATTTTTCAATTTCATAAATTGTCTTATTTGTTGCAGTTTCTGTTTTATTTAATTGACTAAAAATTTGGTTGGCAATATTAGGATAGCCACTACAAATGGCTAATAAACCAAAATCATGCAACAAGCCTGCTATAAATAAACGTTCTGGATGTAACACATTACACAAACGAGCAAGATGCCGAGCAAATACGCCACAATAAACACTGTGACGCCAGAACCCTGCCATATTGAAAAAATTCCCCGGGATTTTGTTAAAGGTCATTATGGTTGAGGTGGCCATGATTAAAATGAGTAATTCGGTTGTGCCAATAATACTAATAGCGCGTGCAATACTATCAACGCGGCCACGAAAGCCATATAACGAGCTATTTGCAAGCTTCAGTAATCGAGCACTTAGGTTGACATCCTGGCAAATGAGTTTGGACATATCCTGAATATTATTGCTCGGATCATCGATCATTCGATCGAGTTCTGTGCAGATCTCTGGAAGTGAGACGAGACGATTGATGCCGTCTACCAGCTCTTGAGCGGTCATGTTCTTATGAATTGCTTCATCCATGCCATATATAGCCGCTGTAGGAGAGAAAACTTTAGCTCTATAGGTTATGAATATAACCTTTTACTTAACGTGGGATTAGTTCTTGCCTCCCGAAGAAATACGCAGCAGAACCCAATCTAGCCAACGGAAAGGAAGAAGGCGGCGTAGTGTGCCAAATAAATAAGTTGGTATGGTGACATAATAGCGGGGTTGTGGAGAACGACTTTCTAAGGCATGGATAACACGTTTTAGCACGGCTTCCGGTGGCAGCGTAAAGGGCATGGCATCGCCTTCTTTTTTTAGTCGTGATTGCATCGCAATATATTTATCGCGATGCACGCTATTTTCGGCATCAATATTTTTTTTGAACATAATAAGCGCATTATCGCGAAACCGACTACGAATGGGGCCAGGTTCAATCAGTGATACAAAAATATTGCTACCAGCCAATTCAAGTCGCAGGGTATCGCTAAGCCCTTCAAGGGCAAATTTGCTCGCGTTATATGGGCCTCGAAATGGCAATACAATTAAACCCAATACCGAACTATTTTGAATAATGCGACCATAGCCTTGCGCGCGCATGATAGGAATGACACGCCGAGTTAACGAATGCCAACCAAATAGGTTGGTATTAAATTGTTCACGCAGTACGTCAGTGGGAATGTCTTCAACAGCACCGGTTTGCCCATAGGCCGCATTGTTGAATAAGGCATAGAGTTTGCCACCGGTCATATCAAGAATAGAATCGATGGCCTTATCCATAGAGTCTTCATCAGTGACATCCAGTTGCATACTTTCCAAGCCGCGTTGTTTTAGCATCGCGACATCGTCTGTGTTTCGTGCAGTCGCAATAACGCGATAACCACGGGCATGTAATTCCTCGGCAACACAGAGCCCAATGCCGCTAGAGCAACCGGTTATCAAAACAGTATTATCGTTATTGCCCATGATATTTATTATTCTTCCGAAGCGGATAATTGTTTTTGTTGTAGATTCCACATCGATGCATAATGTGTATTCGCGGCAAGTAAATCTTGATGTGTTCCTTGTTCAATAATACGGCCATTCGACATCACTAAAATACGATCTGCATCGACAATGGTTGATAGTCGGTGTGCAATAACCAAGGTGGTGTGGTTTTCGGCAACCTCTCGCAATGAATCAAGAATGACCTGTTCTGATTTGGAGTCAAGGCTTGAAGTCGCTTCATCAAAAACAAGAATTTTGGGGTTCTTAAGAATAGTGCGGGCAATCGCAATACGTTGCCTTTCTCCACCGGATAACTTTAGGCCGCGTTCACCGACGATGGTTTCGTAGCCATTCGGCAACGTTTGAATAAAATGATCGATATGAGCCAATTCTGCGGCACGTATAATTTCTTCACGCGATGCATCTGGTTTAGCGTAAGCAATATTGTAATAGAGTGTGTCGTTAAACATGACAGTGTCTTGTGGCACGATACCAATGGCTTGTCGTAAACTGTGTTGTGATACGTCACGAACATCTTGACCATTAATGGTAATGCGACCTTTAGAAACATCATAAAAGCGGAATAATAAGCGTGACAGGGTTGATTTTCCGGCACCACTTTCGCCAACAACGGCTATCTTTTTCCCTGCTGGAATAGTGAAATTAACATCGTCTAAAATATTTCTTTCTTCATTATAATGAAAACCAACGTGTTCAAATCGTATTTCACCATCACCCACCTGTAACTCACTCGCATCAGGCTTGTCATTAATCTCGGTGCGTTTATCAAGAATGCGGAACATTAAGTCCATATCAGATAAGGCGTGTTTTAACTGGCTATAAACAATGCCAAGAAAACCCAGAGGGATAAATAATTGAATCAGGAATGCATTAACTAATACAAGGTCGCCCAATGTCATACTACCTTCAACAACACCTTGGCTAGCCAGTATCATAATCAAAGTAACAGCAGTAGCGATAATGACGGATTGCCCAACATTTAGTGCTGACATGGTTGTTTGGCTTTTTACTGCGGCATCTTCCCATTGAGAAATGTTTTTACCATAGCGCTGTTGTTCGTAGTCCTCATTACCGAAATACTTTACGGTTTCATAATTAATGAGACTATCAACAGCAATGGTATTAGAGTGTGAGTCGGCTTCATTCATTTTGATGCGGAATTGCATGCGCCACTCTGTCACCTTAAAGGTGAAGAGCATATACATTCCAACACTGACAAAAGTAATAACAGTAAACCAAATATCATATTGCCAAAGTAAAATGCCAATAATCATGCCTATTTCAACAAGCGTAGGCAGAATGCTGAAAACAAGATAATTAAGTAGAGAACTAACCGCACGGGTACCGCGTTCAACGTCCCGAGTAATTCCACCGGTTTTACGATCGAGATGAAAACGTAAAGATAAACTGTGTAAATGTGCGAGTACGCGTTTCGACATTTTACTCATTGCACCATGTCTAACACGCGCAAAAATGGCATCACGTAACTCGTTAAATAGTGAGCTACTCATTCTTAACGCACCATACGCAAGCAATAAGACGATAGGTAAGACAAGTGGCTCGCCACTGTCGCTATTAAGGCTATCGATAATTCCTTTTAAAATGAGAGGAATAGCGACGTTGGCACCTTTGGCCATAATCAACGCAAGTAGTGCAGCACCGACGCGCCCACGCCACTCCCATAAATAGGGTGTTAGGCTACGAATTGTTTTGATGTCATCACGTTCATTTGAGGGCAAACGTGTTGCACGGCCATAGAACATCAACTTCTCCAGATTAAATAGGCGACCCATTGTACCTAATATCTTTGCCGGGAGACTAAATCATGTCACAAGGAGGTATATACTGTAATGAAGGATCGATAGGGGGGGGCTTGCTATGGGTAAACCAACTATGAATGAATTACAACAAGCATTGTGTGAAGCGGCTCGTATGCGTGAGCATGACGAAGACCCGCACTTCATGGCGAAAAGTTTACTGAACTTGCATTACCGTATCGGTTTTCTTGAGAAAGTAATGCATGCCGCTGAGCTTTATTTGCGTGGAGAAGGTGGCCATGAACATACGGTATTGCTGCGCGCCATAGAGCAAGCAAAAAGCGAAGAGGCACATACAGCCGGACGTGATGCGGGGAAATTTTTCATATAGTGCGCATTTGTTAGGGAATATTGAAATATTTACCTGTCGCCCCTATATAATAGCGCTGTTAGAATAGTGATTTCCGATAGGTTTAAATAATGCCAATATATGAATACGTTTGTGCCGAGTGCGAGCACACGATGGAAGCAATACAGAAAATGAGTGATGCACCACTCACCGATTGCCCTGAATGCGGTAAACCTGCATTGAAGAAGAAAATTTCCTCTTCTGGTTTCCGCCTCAAAGGTGAGGGCTGGTATGAGACAGATTTTAAAAATGGTCAAAACAAGAGTGCTTCTGATAGCTGAAGACATTAATGATTTTTAAATCAATAAGTTAATAACAATTTGTACTGAAATATAACAGGGAGAAAACGGCTTGTTACGTCGTTATTTAATTGCTGGCTTACTCATTTGGTTACCCCTAGGTGTCACCTTATTGGTGTTTAAGCTGTTGGTTGGTTTGGTTGAGGAATTAATTGATCTGGTGCCAATTCAGTATCATCCCGAGACCTTGTTAGGGCTCGAAATCCCCTATTTTAATGTCATTTTAACGATTATTGCGATGCTGTTGGTGACGGTCCTGACAGGGTTGGTGGTAACCAACTTTTTCGGACGTAAATTGGTAAAAATATGGGAATCTATACTCGGCCGCATTCCAGTGGTGCGAAGTATTTACCAGAGCGCCAAGCAAATAGCAGAGACGGTTTTTTCTTCCACGGGGAAATCATTTCGTAAGGTATTACTTATCGAATATCCTCGTAAGGGATTGTATACACTAGCATTTCAGACAGGCAATAGTGCCGGTGAAGTGCAGTCTAAAAGTGGTGAAGAAGTCACGACCGTGTTCGTGCCGACGACCCCAAACCCGACATCGGGCTTTATCATCTTTGTTCCAACGAAAGATGTGGTTGAGTTAGACATGAATGTGGACGAAGCCCTGAAAATGGTCATTTCCTTAGGTATGGTTGAGCCACAATGGCCACAAACAACAAAACCAACGCAAAATAGCATTGAAAACAAGCCGGATGCAGTTGCATAACGGCCTGACAAACCTTAATATTCTCGCCTTTTTACCGATCCGGAACAGACTACATGCGAACTCATTATTGCGGCCACGTTAACGAAAGTTTAATCGATTCAGAAGTTGTGATTTGCGGCTGGGCACATCGCCGCCGCGACCATGGGGGCGTGATATTTATTGATGTACGTGACCGTGAAGGTCTTGTACAGGTTGTTATCGATCCCGATACTGAAGAGGCATTTGCTAACGCAGAAAGTTGTCGAAGTGAGTATGTACTTCGCATACATGGCAAGGTACGACATCGTCCTGAAGGAACAGTCAATGATGATCTCGCGAGTGGCAAGATTGAAATTCTGGCACAGCAATTAGAGATTTTGAATTCTGCCAAAACCCCGCCATTCCCACTCGATGAAGAAACAGAGGTGCGTGAAGAGGTTCGCCTGCGTTACCGCTATATCGATCTGCGTCGTCCAGCGATGTTGAACAACTTGCGTCTACGCTCAGAAGTCACACGTGCTTTGCGTGAAACACTCGATGCGAATGGTTTCATGGATATTGAAACACCGATCCTGACCAAGGCCACGCCAGAAGGAGCGCGTGACTATTTGGTACCAAGTCGTACCCATGAAGGTGAGTTCTTTGCTTTACCTCAATCACCACAGTTGTTTAAACAAATGTTGATGGTGTCTGGTATGGATCGTTATTACCAGATCGTACGTTGTTTCCGTGATGAAGATTTACGTGCAGATCGTCAACCAGAATTTACCCAGCTTGATATCGAAACTTCATTTATGGATGAAGAAGCGATCATGCAGATCAATGAAGAAATGATCCGTAATGCCTTTGACCGCGTTAAAGGCGTCAAGCTTGCTCAGCCATTCCCTCGTATGACGTATGCAGAGGCGATTCGTCGTTTTGGTGTTGATAAACCTGATCTGCGTATCCCACTTGAGTTAGTTGATGTCGATGACTTAATGAAAGGCGTTGAGTTCAAAGTCTTTGCCGGTCCTGCTAATGATGAAGAAGGCCGTGTTGCCGCATTACGCGTGCCAAAGGGTAGTGACTTATCGCGTAAGAACATCGATGCCTACACCAAGTACGTGAGTATTTATGGCGCACGTGGTTTGGCCTACATTAAGGTGAATGACCTTGCTGCGGGTATTGAGGGTCTGCAATCACCTATTCTGAAATTCCTACCTGATGATGTGGCAGTGAGCATCATGGAACGTACAGGTGCTGAGAACGGTGACCTTGTCTTCTTTGGTGCAGATAAAGCACACATTGTTAATGAAGCACTTGGCGCACTACGCGTTAAACTGGGTCATGATATGGACTTGGTTGAAGAAGGTTGGCGTCCGCTTTGGGTTGTTGACTTTCCCATGTTTGAGAAAGATACAAAGACAGGTCGTCTCAATGCTTTACACCACCCGTTTACCGCACCAAATTGTACGCCTGAAGAGCTTGAAGCCGATCCAGTCAATGCCTTGTCAAAAGCTTATGACATGATTCTTAATGGTAGTGAAGTCGGTGGTGGTTCGATCCGTATTCATGATGCGAAGATGCAAGCCACGGTACTTAAATTATTAGGTATTAGCGATGAAGAGGCGGCAGACAAGTTTGGCTTTTTACTCGATGCACTTGCATATGGTTGCCCTCCACATGGTGGTATTGCCTTTGGCCTAGATCGTTTAGTGATGTTGATGGCAGGTGCGAATTCAATTCGTGAAGTCATGGCCTTCCCTAAAACACAGGCTGCGAATTGTTTGCTTACTGATGCACCATCAGTGGTAAGCGAAGAACAGCTAAAAGAATTAAGCTTGCGTATCCGGAAGCCAGTGGTCGTTGAGAGTTAAACTCAACATGAGGTATTTATGAAGAAGCCCAGCATTGCTGGGCTTTTTTATGTTGCTGTAAACAGTATAATCCTACTATTACCCTTTAAGATGGTGTTGTCATGAAGTTACTCATACGAAATTTATCCAAAGTCACTACTGAGAATGAGATTAAAGAAATGTTTGAATCTTATGGCACAGTACAGTCGTGTAATTTGGTGATGGATAAAGCAACGGGTAAATCAAAGGGCTTTGGTTTTGTTGAAATGCCATCACCAGGTGATGCAAAAGCCGCAATGAAACACCTTAATGGCGTGGATGTCGACGGCAATAAAATTCGTGTCAAAAAGGCTGAACCGAAATAGCCCGATGACCTTTAAACGCCCTGAATCTGTTTTAGTGATTGTGTATACAAAAAACGCTCAGGTATTAATGTTAGAACGCTTGCAACCACGTGGGTTTTGGCAGTCGGTAACAGGTAGTTTACGTGAAGGTGAATTAGCAATGGATGCAGCACATCGCGAATTGAAAGAAGAAACAGGATTATCGGGTGATATTGTCGCCACGGGTATCGAAAACACCTTTCCGATTATTGAAGCTTGGCGATGTCGCTATTCTCCTGATGTGTCAGAAAATCATGAAACAGTATTTGCCTTACAAATAGAATCTATTACCAAAGTACAGCTATGTTCGGATGAACATGTTGCACAATGTTGGTTGCCATGCGAACAAGCCGCAGCAAAAGCAAGTTCATGGACGAATCGAGATGCTATTTTAGCACTCGTTCCTAAAGGGTGAAGCTCGCAAAGTGAATGCTTGGTCAAAAAAATCATTTGTTTTAAAAAATCAAGATGGTCAGAACTTGCTTAAAAAAGTATTACCCGCGTTTAACCAAATTGTTGATGAGCAAGCGATTGATGATGATTTGGAGCAGCAATTAAATGATATTTATTTACCTCTCGCAGCATGGATGGCAGGTAAACATTCAACTACGCCAGTTGTTTTTGCGATTAATGGTGCGCAAGGCTCGGGAAAATCGACTCTCAGCACAATACTGAAAATGTTGCTGACGGAAGGATTCTCAAAATCAGTTGCCGGTGTCTCGATAGATGATTTTTATTTACCTCGCCAAGCGCGGAATGAGTTGGCTGAACAGGTACATCCTTTATTTAAAGTACGTGGTGTACCGGGCACACATGACGTGGCTTTAATTGAAAAGGTGCTAGCAGATTTATTACAACAAAAATCGCCAGTTAAAATCCCTGTTTTTGATAAAGCACGTGATGATCGGCAGCCAGAAGCGCAATGGCGAGTAATTAATGAGCCTGTTGATATTATTTTATTTGAAGGCTGGTGTGTGGGTGCACAAGCACAGCAACATGATGAATTAATAACCGCTGTAAATGAATTAGAACGCGAAGAAGATGCACAAGGTATTTGGCGAGCATATGTGAATTCGCAACTACAAGGCGCTTATCACACACTTTTCAAGAAAATAGAATATTTATTAATGCTGAAAGTGCCAGATATGGAATCGGTTCTTGCTTGGCGTCGTCTGCAAGAAACCAAGCTAGCACAACACTGCAAACAGCATGGTTTGTCATCTGCGCAAGTGATGTCGAACAAGCAAATTCGCCGTTTTATTATGCATTACGAACGCCTTACAAATTCAATGCTCTCAGAGATGCCGCAACGGGCAAATATTCTGTTGGAATTGAATCCACAACATCAAATTGAAGCTATTCGGGTTGTAGAATAAAGAGTTTAAAAAACATATAGATAGATGTGAATAGGGTATATTTTGCGGTGACGTAGTAGTCAGTTAAATGCTACACTCGGATAAATTTTATAGTTGTTGGTAGAGAAAGGGTTTAGGGCATGGCTGGACACAGTAAGTTCGCAAATATTAAGCATCGTAAGGCGGCGCAGGATGCCAAGCGCGGCAAGATCTTTACAAAATTAATTCGAGAACTGACGGTTGCTGCGAAAATGGGTGGACCCGATGCAGGTTCTAACCCACGTTTACGTGCGGCAATGGATAAGGCGCTGGGTGCCAATATGACCCGAGATACTATGGAGCGTGCGATTAAGCGCGGTGCCGGTGCGGGTGAAGGCGAGAACTACGACGAAGTTCGGTACGAAGGCTATGGTACGAATGGCGTTGCGATTATGGTTGATTGCTTAACCGACAATATTAACCGCACAGTTTCAGAAGTGCGGCACGCCTTTAGTAAAGGCGGTGGCAATCTTGGTACGGACGGTTCGGTTGCTTATTTGTTTACCAAGATGGGTATCATTAGTTATGCCAGTGGTGCTGATGAGGATGCCATTATGGAAGTGGCATTAGAAGCCGGTGCTGATGATGTGATAACAAATGATGACGGTAGCATTGATGTACAGACAACGTCTGATGATTTTATTGATGTGAAGCAAGCGATGGTTGATGCAGGGTATGAACCGGAATCTGCTGATGTAACTATGCATCCTGCAACAACGGTTGATTTGAATGTTGACGATGCTGAAAAAGTTTTACGTTTGGTTGATGCACTAGAAGAACTTGATGATGTACAAAATGTCTATTCGAATGCCGATATTTCGGCAGACGTTATGGCACAAATGTCATAAATAAAAAATATAATGCCACGGGGCAAATAAGATGGTTCGTATACTCGGTATTGATCCGGGATCTCGTATCACCGGTTATGGTGTGATTGATGTCGAAGGCAATCAGAGCCGCTATGTCACGAGTGGCTGCATCCGTATTAACAGTGATGACTGGGGGCAACGTCTTGGAACGATTTTTACCGAACTAGGCAGTATTATCCGTGAATTTAATCCCCATGAATTTGCCGTAGAACAAGTCTTTATGCACCGTAATGCGGACTCAGCGCTCAAGTTAGGACAGGCGCGCGGTGCTGCCATATGTGCAGGTGTATCACACGACTTAATGCTCTCTGAGTATGCAGCAAAATCAATTAAACAAGCTGTAGTGGGTAAAGGCGCAGCAAAAAAAGATCAAGTTCAACATATGGTAAAAGTATTGCTTAATTTGAGTGCGTCGCCACAGGAAGATGCTGCTGACGCGCTAGCGGTTGCTCTATGTCATGCGCATACAGCGCAGACCTTAAGACAATTACCGGCTACAAAAACGAGGAGAGGATCTTGATAGGACGTTTGCGTGGCACGCTGTTAGAGAAACAAGCACCACAATTATTAATTGACGTAAATGGTATTGGCTATGATGTTAGTGCGCCAATGTCGACATTTTATAGTTTGCCGGAAATAGATGAGACCATTACCTTGCACACGCATTTAGTGGTGCGCGAAGATGCGCATACGTTATATGGTTTTGCGACAGAAAATGAACGCTCTATGTTTCGGGCGCTTATAAAGGTCAATGGTGTCGGTGCAAAATTAGCATTAACTATTTTGTCGGGCATCAGCGCAGAAGATTTTATTCTTTGTGTAATGGATAACGATATTGCTGGCTTAACGCGTTTACCAGGCGTTGGCAAAAAGACCGCTGAGCGTTTAGTTATAGAGATGCGTGATAAATTAAAAGATTGGGGACGTTCTTCAGATGAAAGAAAATCTGATAATCCAAGCCTTTCCTTAGTGCAACCAGCCGATGCAGTAGCGGATGCGGTAAGCGCATTGATTGCCCTTGGTTATAAACCGGCAGAGGCAAGTAAAATGGTGCGCGTGGTTGATGCAAAAGACCTGCCCAGTGAAGAAATTATTCGACAGGCACTAAAGATGACGGCCAAATAATGTTTAATAATAAAAATGATAATGGCAAGCGATTATGATTGAAACAGATCGACTCATTGGTGCAGGCAGTCACGAAGAAGATAGGGCTGTGGATAATGCAATACGGCCATCTTTATTGGTTGATTATGTTGGGCAACCGGCAGTACGTGAGCAGATGGAAATTTTTATTCAGGCCGCTAAACAGCGTGAAGAGGCGCTTGACCATGTTTTATTATTTGGTCCGCCCGGTCTAGGTAAAACCACGCTTGCGCACATTATTGCCAATGAGCTTGGCGTTAACATGCGCCAAACCTCAGGGCCTGTTTTAGAGCGTCAAGGTGATTTAGTCGCCATTCTAACTAATTTAGAACCGAACGATGTTTTATTCGTTGATGAAATTCACAGGCTTAGTCCCGTTGTTGAAGAAGTGCTTTACCCTGCAATGGAAGATCGGCAGATCGATATCATGATTGGTGAAGGTCCAGCAGCACGTTCTATTAAACTTGATCTACCGCCATTCACGTTAGTAGGTGCGACGACACGTGCAGGTTCGCTCACCTCACCACTGCGTGACCGTTTTGGTATTGTGCAGCGTCTTGAGTTTTATTCGAACAATGATCTCACACATATTGTGCAACGTAGCTCAGATATTCTTAATGTTGATCTTGGTAAAGATGCGGCACATGAAGTTGCACGTCGTTCGCGTGGAACACCACGTATTGCGAATAGATTATTACGTCGTGTACGTGATTATGCGGATGTGAAAACCGCCGGTGCAGTGAGCGCAGAAACTGCTGATAAGGCGATGGATATGCTCAGTGTCGATAGTAATGGTTTTGATGTAATGGATCGTAAATTATTGCTCGCTATTATTAATAACTTTGATGGTGGCCCCGTTGGGGTTGATAATCTCGCGGCAGCTATTGGCGAAGAGCGTGGCACAATCGAAGATGTCATTGAACCTTACCTTATTATGGAAGGCTTTATTATGCGTACTCCGCGGGGACGTGTTGCGACCAAAAGTGCTTATACGCATTTTGGCTTAGAGGTGACAGGTGAAGCCGATCCTAAATAGGATGAGAATAAATAAAGTGGAATTATTTATGAAAATGAGTGTCCGTAGGATATAAGGTGTAAAAGTGTGACTGATTTCCTTTGGCCGGTACGCGTTTATTACGAAGATACAGATGCAGCCGGCGTTGTTTATTACGCTAATTATCTGAAGTTCATGGAGAGGGCACGTACTGAATATATTCGTGCATTCGGTTTTGAACAAGATAGCTTGCGTGAGCAAGAAGGTACCTTGTTTGTAGTGAGAAATGTGTCGCTACAATTACATAAACCAGCCAGATTCAATGATGAATTAGAAGTTGTTACTAGCATAAGTCATATTGCACGTACTAACTTGGTTTTTAAACAAAGTATCCGGCGTGTTGGTGATGCAACAATATTAAGTGAAGCAGAGATACAAGTTGTTAGTGTGAATGCGGTAAGTTGGAAGCCACAAGCAATTCCGAAAGTGCTGTTGCAAGCAATTAATAATAACGATAGTTAAAAAAGGGATAGACATTGGATACCGATTTAAGCATTTACCATATGATTACCGGTGCGAGCCCTGTTGTGCAACTGGTGATGTTGCTACTTTTTCTTGTCTCGATGGTATCGTGGGCAATGATTGCTAGGAAGTATCTTGATATAAAGTCTGCGACCAAAGCGGCAAATGAATTTGAGTCACGTTTTTGGTCGGGTAATAAACTAAGCGATCTCTATGAACAGATTGGAATGGGGCGTCACAACTCAAATGGTATGGCGGCTATTTTTGAATCAGGTTTCCGAGAATATGTACGCCTACGTAAACAAGGCAGTATTGAACCACAGTTCGTGTTGGAAGGTGCGCAGCGCACTATGCGGGTAGCGCTGAGTCGAGAGATTGATGTGCTAGAGGCCAATTTGCCATTTCTCGCTACTGTCGGTTCAACCAGTCCCTATGTTGGTTTGTTCGGTACGGTATGGGGAATTATGAATTCATTTCGTTCCTTGGGTAATGCACAGCAAGCAACATTGGCGAGTGTTGCACCCGGTATTGCAGAGGCATTGATCGCAACAGCGATGGGTTTGTTTGCTGCTATTCCTGCGGTGATTGCTTATAACCGTTTCTCACATGAAGTGGAAAGACTAGAAGGTCGCTATGAAACTTTTGCGGAAGAGTTTTCGACCATTTTGCAAAGACAGTCGCACGAATAATGATCAAACGAAACCGAACACGAAAGAAACCAATGAGCGAGATCAACGTTGTGCCGTATATCGATGTAATGCTGGTGCTATTGGTTATTTTTATGGTGACAACGCCACTATTAACGCAGGGCGTAGCTGTTGAATTGCCGCAGGCTTCGTCAAAGCCGGTGCAAGATAAACATAAAGAACCATTGATTGTCACGGTTGATGTGAGTGGTAATTACTACGTTAGCATTGGTGATGATCAAGATAAGCCTATTGATCATGATCAATTAGTACAACGTGTAGCAGCAGTAATGCAATATAAGCCGGGTACACCAGTCTTGGTGCGTGGTGATACCGAGGTTGAATACGGTAAGGTTGTTATTGCAATGAGCTTGATACAAAAAGCAGGTGCACCGAGTGTTGGTCTATTAACAGAACCGCCACGCTAATCTTAACATGAGTAAGTTGATTCAAAAAAACATTGGTGCGATTTTATTTTCGATTGTGGTTCATGCTGTGCTGCTGAGTTTACTGGTATTTAGTTTTGATTGGCAATCAGAGCCAAAGACATTGTCGGTTAAACAGAATGTGATAAAGGCGGTTGCGGTCGATGCGAATAAAGTAAAGGCAGAGCTGGATAAGCTTAGGCTTGCAGACGACAAAAAGAAAAAGAAAGAAAAAGATCGTGTTGCAAAATTAAAAAAAGAAGAAAAAAAATTACGCAACAAACGAGCAGCAGAAGAAAAACGTTTAGCCAATCTAAAGAGAAAACGCCAAGCTGAAGAAAAAAAACGTAAGGCCGAACAAAAGAAGCTAACAAAGTTAAAGAAGCAACAGGCTGATCTTAAAAAGAAACGTCAGGCCGAAGAAGAGAAGCGTAAAATTGCTGAGAAAAAACGTAAAGAAGAAAAGGCGCGTTTGGCTAAGTTAAAGAAAAAACAAGATGCAATAAAGAAAAAACAGGCATTAGCTAAAAAGAAGCGCGAAGCAGAGAAAAAACAACGCCAGAAAGAATTGGCGCAACAGTTGGCAGCAGAAGAACAGGCGCATGAAGATGAGTTGGCAAAAACTGAAAGAGAAAAATATCAGGTGTTGATTCGTCAAAAAATAGAGCGTAACTGGCTTAAGCCACCTGGAGAACTAAGAGGTTTGTTAAGTGTAGTGAATATACGTCTAATACCTGGCGGTGATGTGATAGATGCAAATATAACACGTACTAGTGGTAACCTTGTGTATGATCGTAGCGTTGAACGAGCGGCACTAAAAGCATCACCATTGCCGTTGCCTAAGAACCCAGCAATAGCCGCACAGTTATATAATATTAATTTAGAATTTAAAGCAGAGTAAATGAGATGCAGTTTAGTCACAAAACATTTTTTTCACGTTTTTATTTGGTGCTGGTTGCCTTATTTATAAGTACCACGCCTGCGCATGCAGCCTTGACTATTCAAATCACAACCGGTGTGGATGGAGCTCAACCGATTGCGGTAGTTCCGTTTGCACAAGACCAAGTAAAAACAGCCTTACCTTATGATCTTGTTTCAATTATTAATAATGATTTGGCGCGTAGTGGTCGTTTTGCGCCCATGCCAGAAAAAGATCTCGTTGCACGCCCCCATGATGGCGGCACAGTACGTTTTGGCGATTGGCGTTTAGTTAGCATGGATTACTTGTTGGTAGGCCGTGTACGCCAATTAGGCGCAACAAATTACGAAGTGCAATTTCAGTTGTTTGATGTTTTTAAAGGTGAACAGATTACAGGTATCAGTTATCCCTTTGTTGCCGGTGATACACGCCGCATGGCGCATCGTATTAGTGATATTGTTTATGAAAAAATAACCGGGCAACGCGGAGCGTTTAATACGCGGATTGCTTATGTAACGGCATTGGCAGCTGCCACGGGCAAGCGTCAATATCATTTGAATATTGCTGATTCGGATGGTTTTAATGAACAAACTATTTTGGATTCATCGCAGCCATTGATGTCACCTTCATGGTCACCTGATGGACAGCAATTGGCCTACGTTAGTTTTGAAGAAAAAAGACCACAAATATTTGTGCAACAAGTGTTTAGTGGCCAGCGACAACGCGTAACTGATTTTAAAGGGCTGAACAGCGCACCGGTTTGGTCTCCAGATGGAAAATCGCTGGCGATGACATTATCGAAGAGCGGTAACCCAGAGATCTACCTATTTGAATTGGCAACAAAGCAATTAACGCAATTAACTAAGCACCCAGCTATTGATACGGAACCTACGTGGTCGCCAGATGGCTCTAAGCTTGTGTTTACTTCTGACCGTGGTGGTAAGCCTCAACTTTACATGGTTAAGTTATCGCGTAACAGAGTGGTATCACGCCCTCAGCGTTTAACCTTTGAAGGTGAATATAATGCGCGTGGTGTATTTTCACCTGATGGTAAACACATCGCTATGGTGCATGGTAATCGCGGGCGTTTTCAAATTGCGGTATTGGAAGTGGAAAGTAATACATTACAGGTGCTAACAGATTCACGTCTTGATGAGTCACCTAGCTTTGCACCAAATGGCAGTATGATTATTTATGCAACGAATAGAAATAACCGAGGTGTGTTAGCCGCGGTATCCGTTGATGGACGTGTTCATCAACGCTTAGAAGTTCAGCAAGGTGATGTCAGGGAACCCGCATGGTCCCCTTTGACGAATGCACAATAAAATTTAGACTAAGGAGCGGGAAATGAATCACAAATTATTAGTGGCAGCCGTGTTACTGCCAACAGTTATGTTAAGTGGTTGTGAAACATTAGGTGGTCAGGATGGTGGCGACGTTGTTGTTGAGGATCGTGGTTCACAGGTCGATGGTGGAGAAGGTACTGGCTCAGGCAATGATGGTGCAACAGCAACGGGCGCGCAGGCGGGCACAGCATTTCAAGGCCATGCACTAGATAACCCGCAAAGCATTTTGTATTCAAAGGTGATCTATTTTGCATTTGACAGCGCAGCGATTCGTAATGAAGATCGTGCGACTATTCAAGCTCATGCAGAATACCTGGGAAAAAATGTTAGGGCGGCTGTTGTGTTGGAAGGCCACTCGGATGAGCGTGGTAGCCGTGAATATAATATTGCACTAGGTGAACGCCGTGCGAAAGCAGTGCGTCAACTGTTATTATTCCAAGGAGCGGTTGCATCACAACTACAAACGGTTAGTTACGGCGAGGAAAGTCCTGCAGCAATTGGCCATGATGAAGATGCGTGGCAACAAAACCGACGTGTCGAAATTATTTATAAAACTCGGTAGAACAGAAAATGATTAAACTGAAATCGCATTATCTTACTTCTTTTTTCCTTGCTGGCACTCTGTTGGCTGCGACACCGTTAGCTGTGGCTGATTCGAAGACCGAGGAACGCCTCACACGCTTAGAAAAATTGGTTGAAGGACAAGGCTTAGTCGATTTGTATCTACGTCTTGAAACCTTGCAACAAGAAGCGCAGCAATTGCGTGGTGAGGTAGAAGTGCAAACTAATAGCATTGAAGGTTTGAAGCAGCGGCAACGTGATCTTTATTTAGACATTGATCGACGTCTTCGCCTGTTGGAATCAGGTGTGGTCGCACAACCGCCTGTTGGTAAAACAGTTACACCTACTCCTCCTGCTGCAAAGACCGGCACATCACAAACCGTACCTACAGCAGTAAACCCTGTTGTTGAAGAAACAGCATACCGTGCAGCGTTTAAGTTACTTAAAGAAGGACGTTATACACCGGCAACGAGTCGTTTTCGGGCCTTTTTAACTAAGCACCCTAGTAGCGTTTATGCCGATAATGCTCAGTATTGGTTAGGTGAAGTGAGTTATGTCACACGCGCTTATAAAAAGGCGATTGCGGAATTTGATAAGGTGCTAAATAACTATCCCAATAGCACTAAGCGAGCAGATGCGTTATTAAAACAGGGCTACTGTTATTACGAATTAAAGAATTTTGCCAAGGCGAATGAATTGCTTAATGCGGTAATCACAGGTTTTCCACAGAGCACGGCAGCACGTCTTGCCAACAAACGTCTTCAGAAAATCAGTGCAGAAGGTCATTAAGCCGATCTACCTGCATGCTTGAGTTACTACAGCATGAGTCAACTACGTATCACCGAAATTTTTTATTCACTGCAAGGCGAGTCGCGTTCGGTCGGCTTGCCAACCGTGTTTGTTCGCCTGACTGGTTGCCCTCTACGCTGCGGTTATTGTGACACTGCCTATGCCTTTCAAGGCGGGGAGTGGCTGGGGCTGGATAATATTCTCAAGCAGATAGCTGAATTCAATTGCCCAAATATATGTGTCACGGGTGGTGAACCATTGGCGCAGAAGGCCTGCCCAGAATTTCTGAGTCTGCTGTGTGATGAAGGTTACCAAGTATCACTTGAAACCAGTGGTGCGATAGATATAGCCGCGGTTGATGAAAGAGTTGTCACGGTTATGGATCTCAAAACACCTTCGTCAGGAGAAGTGGAAAAAAATCTCTATAGCAATATTGACCATTTGAAAAAACAGGATCAACTTAAGTTTGTCATTAGTCATCGTGAAGATTTTGATTGGGCCTGTGCACAGTTGGGTAAATACGATTTGACAGCACGTTGTGAAGTACTATTTTCTCCCGTGTTCAGTGAACTGGAACCAAAGCAACTTGCTGATTGGATATTAGAAGAGCACTTGTCGGTACGCATGCAAGTACAACTACATAAGCTTTTGTGGGGCGACAAGCCGGGACATTGATTTTTTATGACTGAAAAAACCAATAAACCACGCGCAGTCGTTTTAGTTTCCGGTGGACTAGACTCCACTACCGCTTTAGCGATTGCAAAAGATGAAGGCTACGAATGTTTTGCTTTGAGTTTTGATTATGGACAACGATCCGTCTCTGAACTTGAAGCGGCTAAACGTGTTGCCGACACCTTTGGTGTTGTTGAGCATAAAATAATTCATTTAGGCTTGGGTGATATTGGCGGCTCGGCATTGACAGAAGCCGACATCGACGTACCTAAAGGTGGTGTGCAGGCAAACAGCATTCCTGTGACCTACGTGCCTGCTCGTAACACAGTATTCTTATCCTTGGCACTGGGGTGGGCTGAGGTCATCGCTGCACAGGATATTTTCATCGGTGTGAATGCGGTCGATTATTCGGGTTATCCTGATTGTCGCCCTGAGTTTATTCACCAATTTGAAAAGCTTGCCGCAGTCGCTACCAAAGCAGGGGTGGAAGGAACAGCATGGCATATTCATACACCCCTCATTGAATTATCCAAGGCAGATATTATTCGTCGGGGTATTGAGCTGGGCGTCGATTTTTCTCAGACAGTCTCTTGCTATGACGCAGATATCAAAGGTCGCGCCTGCGGCGTCTGTGACTCTTGTCGACTACGTGCAGAAGGTTTCACAAGCGCGAATACCCCCGATCCAACAATCTATACGTAACCTACTGTTTTATAATAAAAAAACTTCAAATATGTGACATCTTGCAGGGTTCAGGGTACAATGCGCGACAATTCCGCAGCATAGCGGAGTGTTGTATGAGTATTACCGAATTTTCTCAGAGGGGAATGGAACATGTTGTTTGAAGATTTCGCGTCGGCTCAGTCGGCATTCTTGTGGTCGAGCTTTGCGATTGCCTTTGTGCTTGGCATGGTTGTGACTAAAACTAATTTTTGTACCATGGGTGCGGTATCGGATATCGTCAATATTGGCGACACAGGCCGTATGCGCGCATGGTTCTTTGCTATCGCGGTTGCCATGCTGGGTGTTGTCATACTGGAAGCAACCGGTACAGTCAGCGTAGACGGTAGCTTCCCACCATACCGAGGCAGTAATCTGGTTTGGGCTGAGAACCTGCTTGGCGGTATCTTGTTTGGTATCGGCATGACCTTTGGTAGTGGTTGTGGTAACAAAACCTTGATTCGTATCGGTGGCGGTAACATAAAATCTATTTTTGTGTTGTGGATCATCGGTATTATTGCTTACTACATGGTTAACCCATTCCCCGGTTCTGATAAGACATTGATGTCGGTATTGTTTATCAATGGCACGCATTTGCGTGACCTTGCTGTTTCCCTTTCGGGTCCACAGGATTTGGGTTCAATGATTGGCGGCAAAGAAGGTGCAGCGGATATGCGTATGTACATCGGTACGGCGCTGGCTATCTTGCTGATGATTTACGCAGTTAAATCAGCTGATTTCCGTAAGAGCTTTGATAACGTGTTTGCTGGTCTTGTAGTAGGTGGCTGTATTTTAGCCGCATGGTATGTGACCGGTACGATTGGCCTTACACTTGATGGTGAAGCGAATAACTTACGCGCGGTCGTTGAAGGTTGGGATTTCATCATGGATGAGCCCGATGGCCGTCCTGCTGCCGCTGCTTCATGGAGTGTTCAATCTTTCACCTTTATTAACCCAATGGGACAATCTTTAGGTTACGGTGCAGAGAATTTTGATTACTCATTTTTGACCTTTGGCATTATGTCGCTATTTGGTGTTGTTGCTGGTGCCTTTGTATGGTCTATTCTAACGCGTAGCTTCCGTATCGAGTGGTTTGTTGATGCTAAGGATTTCTTCATGCATGTCATTGGCGCAGTTCTGATGGGCTTTGGTGGCGTTCTGGCACTGGGTTGCACAATTGGCCAAGGTATCACCGGTACATCAACCTTGGCATTGGGTTCATTTATCGCTCTAGCCGGTATTATCTTCGGTAGTGCACTGACAATGAAGATTCAGTACTACAAGCTCGTATACGAAGAAGAGGCTACTTTTGTGAAATCACTGGTGGCATCTCTGTGTGATATGAAGATGTTGCCAAACGGTTTGCGTAAACTCGAGGCAGTATAGGCATAAAACTGCGATTCGGGCTTGTTATTCCGCCCGACTCCGGTATCATGCCGACTTCGTTTTTCGGGCCGTTAGCTCAGCTGGTAGAGCACCGGACTTTTAATCCGATGGTCGGGCGTTCGAATCGCCCACGGCCCACCATATATCAAAGGCTTACCTTAATCGGTAGGCCTTTTTTATTGCCTCGAACCATCGGAGATGGTTGCTAGCTCAAAGAAGTCTTTTAGGCTTCATTTTGAGTACCCTACTCCTTCGGAGTCAGGGCAAATTACAATGAAGCCTTAGGGTTCTGTGAGTGATGAAATGCTAAGCCACAGAGGTTAAGTAGGCTGCATGAAGTAAGAGACTTCACGAACAAATAGGAGAAGGTTAGGGGACTCATGGATATGAATGATGAAACTTCGTGTCACAGAAGCCAAATAGATGGCACTGAGTGTGTGAATCTCTGCTTTACGCACGGAGCGCTAGCTCACTTTAAATATCCTGATCCCAAATTAAGTTTAAGAGCTCTATATCTTCTCGGTTATTTCGAACTGGGCATCCTGGGCATCCGGTCGAGGTCGGTTTGTTATGACAACCACGGCATTTCTTAACCAATTTTTTCGCTTGGTTTATCTGGTTTTTTAGCTGGTCTAATTTTTCAATACTAGTAGCGATCTCGTTTATTTTGTCCTCAAGCAAGACGGTTACTTTTTGGCTGCCTTCATGGCCTGTTTTGCATGCTTCTCTTATCGAGCCTATGGCATGTATCGTTTGGAGAGAAAATCCATTTTCTGCTAAGTGAAAAATAGATTTAAGTCGTGAGATATGTTTTTGGTGATAAAGTCGTGTGCCGCCATCTGTTCTCAGTGGTTGTAGCAAACCTTCGGTTTCATAATGTCTTATTGTACGTATTGTTGTATTCAGTAGTTTAGCGATATCACCAATTTTGTATGTTGTGGTCATGGTTATTGCTTCCTCAACCAAAAATGATAGATATTATTGGCGTGCTCTTGTTTTATTAATTCATGATTTGTCATTGCGCAATAGGCGGGAATATCCTTAAGCATTGAACTTTTATCTGAAATTATCAGGATAATTTCTTTGGCTGAAAAGTTTTTAAGTTTTTTGGTTAATAGGATGATAGGCGCTGAGCAACATAGGCCTTTGATATCAATCAGGTGGTCATATTGCATTAACGGATGCTTTACATTCCGATTAGGCTAGCGTTGAGGTGCTTAGCTTTTACGTGGCTGAGTAATTTAGATGAGTTTGTCTCTTCAGCGTTATAAGCGATAAAAAGTAGATTGGGTTTTTTCTGGTTGAATCTTGGTGCGATTACGCCATTGATATTACGCAGTTTGGTTTCGAGTACCTGATAATCATTGATCTCAAGTGGCTCACTGATATGAATAAGTACGTCGGTAAGCTGCATAGTTAATCTCCTTGATCATTTGCTATAATCTATCGTTAACGTTAGATTATAGAGAGGTAAAGGTCAAGTGTTGAGGCATAAAAAAAGCCCCGCATAGGCGGGGCTTTTTTATTGCATCAGCTAACGGATTAAGCGTCAGCGTCTGCAACGTAGCCTGGGTTACCAGTGACGTTTTTGATCTTCGGTGTATTAAGCTCAATCTTACCGATGGTCTTTTTATCACGAAGGTAATCAGCAACCACACCCCAGATTGGGTCGTCGTTAGCTTGTTTTTGGACACTCGCCCAACCAGCCACTTTGTACTTCTTACTGGCTTCAATTGGCTTACCATTGAGTTCCATATCTGTAATACGGTTACCAATAGTGCCGAGAGGGTCGATGGTGTACTTAAGACCACCCACACGCACCATGTCACCACCTTGTTGGTAGTAAGGGTCTTCATTGAAGATGTTATCAGCTACGTCTTCAAGGATGTTCTTAAGGGTTTCACCCGATAGGTCATTAATAGTGACTTGCGGGTAGGTCATGGCAGTTTGAGTTGCTACTTGTTCAAACGTAATCGGTTGACCTGGTAGGACACTCACACCCCAGCGGAAACCAGGTGAGAAGGCGATTTCAGCATCACGTTCACGAATCATTGCATCACAAATGAGCTGATCGAATGTACCGTTGAAGTTACCGCGACGGTAAAGCGTTTCTTCTGCAACAGCGAGTTCTTCGTTGAGTTCATCCAAGAATGGAGCGCGAACTTTGTCAACGTAGGCCTGCATTTCTGGATCAGGTTCGAGCATGTTGGCAAAGACAGGCAGTAACTTGTATTTGTAGTCAGAAACCTTGCCATTCTTCACATCGAAATCAAGCACGGACAAGAACTTGGTGTTTGAACCAGAGTTGATAACCAGTGTCTTGCCGCCAGCATTGCTGACTTCAACAGGTTGTGGAACGCCATCATGCGTGTGACCACCCATGATTGCATCAATACCAGTAACACGGCTGGCCATCTTGAGATCCACGTCCATACCGTTGTGAGAAACAACCACAACAACCTGAGCGCCTTCATCACGCGCTTGGTCAACGATTTCTTGCATATTGTCGTCACGGATACCAAAGCTCCAGTCTGGTGTCATGAAGCGTGGATTGGCGATTGGTGTGTATGGGAAACACTGACCAATGACAGCAACAGGAATACCGTTTTGCTCTTTCATTACATATGGGTTGAATACGGCTTCTTCGAATTCATTATCAACAACGTTTTGACCAACGAAGTCGATGTGACCTTCGAGATCGTTTTGAATGATTTCTTGAACACGCTCGGCACCGTAAGTAAATTCCCAGTGACCAGTCATGATGTCTACGCCGAGTAGTTTCTGGGCATCGACCATGTCTTGAGCGTTAGTACGTAGCGATGTCCATGAACCCTGCCAAGTATCACCACCATCAAGTAATAATGAACCGGGGCGTTGTGCACGCATGTTCTTAACCAGTGTTGCCATATGGGCAAAACCACCGACTTTACCGAACTTATTAGCAGCCTCTGCAAAGTCTATGTAGCTGTAAGCGTGAGCAAGCTCAGTGCCTGGTTTGATGTCGTAGTGTTTAAGAAGCTCAGCACCGACAAGGTGAGGAGGGTTGCCGTACATGCTAGCAACACCAATATTGATGTTAGGCTCACGGAAATACACAGGCTCTAATTGAGCATGACAATCGGTGTAGTGCATGAAAGACACATTACCGAAACGAGGCATTTCGTAAATATTGCTGGGTTGCTTAGAGGCTTTAGGGCCAGTAGGTAGTTTTTGCTTGTCTGTACCTGGTTCACAACCAGTAAGGCTCATGCCGGCAGCGCTGGCAGCAGCCATCATTTGCAGGAATTCTCGGCGAGAAATATTCATTACGTGTAAATCCTCCATCGGATAATGCTTTTAATACTATTTTACTGCTTTTGAGGGCGAGCAGCCTGTTATTGCCCTCAATTCTAGCGTATTTATTGGGGTTTGCTCAATCTAAAAAGGCGGAAAGCAGCTTAAAGTATGAAAGAAATTAGCAAAAGGGTGATTCGCACCTTTTATGAGTATGTTTTGCAAGATACTTAACCATCTTTAGGCATTTAATCTCCTTAAAATCCTTGTGAGTCGGTTTTTTTGGGGGGGTGCATTATGCATTTTTACTCACTCAAAATGCACGTTGATGGAATGTGTATCTCACCCATCTCCTGTTTGTCCGTGGGGTGTTGGGTTACGTGTCGTTGCCCTAGCTTCTGTGGGCTGGAGATTCACCACACAAGAACCCTGCGGGTTCTCCCTAGAAGATCTCCTAGCATCATTAGGGATTACCTAAACCAGCTTCACAGGTTCTGGTTATTTTGCGTAACCTACCTATCTCCGATGTGTCCGTGGGGCTTTGAGTTTTTGGGTGTCTACATTGCTTCCGTGGCTTGGAATTTTACCGCTTACAGATGGCCTGAACCTCCGAAGGAGGTTAGGTTACTTATGATGCATCTCGAAGAGATTCTTTAAGCCGACCTTCGGGCTTCTCCCTAGAACCTCTACGAGTTTCATTCGGGATTCCCTAAACCAGCTCCGCAGGTTCTGGTCATTTTGCGTAACCTACCTATTTCCGATAGGTCAGGGCTAGCATAGAACCTTGCAGGTTCATTATGCACACCCTAACCATTTTTAATGGGTCAGGGCGAAAAAAAGCCCGACTAAAAAGTCGGGCTTTAATCTGTCTATAAAAGACGGAAGCTTACTGGCGGTTACTTGGTGCGTTTAGCTTCAGACCATTTGACATGTGGGTGTGGAAGTACTCAAGATTTGTGTATTCCTTACCTTGTGCCTTAAATGGCTTCGCGCGAACTTGCTTGTTACAACCACCGTAACGACGGTGCATTGTACCTAGACCACCCCATTTAGAACGGTAAACAGGGAAGTTAGTTGCTTGGCCGAAACCGGCACTTAAGATGTTGGCACGAATGTACTTGCCCGCACCGTCAAAGTGACAATGTGCACAAGAGAAGTTCAACTGACCGCGACGTGCGAAGTAGAACTGTTTGCCATCTTCATAAGCAGCGAGTGCGCCTTTGCTGTTAGGAACAACAACATTGATTGCTTTGCCACGTGCAGTATCTTTCAGGTATGCAGATAGTTGAGCTAGCTTACCTTTCTTATACTTAAGTGGTTTTTCGCCATTTTTCTTACGACATTCGTTTAACTCAGCTTCAAAGGTTTTTACCTTTTTACCGTTCCAGTATGGGTAGTTTTGAGCGATGCCAATGCCACCATTTTTGAAACAGCTAGCGTATGTTTTGCCGTTTTTGAATGGTTTGTTGTATTCCTTTTCGCCAGCAGTGATGTCGAGTTCATAAGGAGGGAACTCTTCAATTGCTTGCCAAGAGTCATACATATCTTGGTTGTAGATGTAGATACCATCGGCGTAGTCATCAAGTGTCTTGCCAGCTGGCATTTTATTTTTAAAGTAACTGCGGTATTTCTTCAAATCCGACTTAGGACTTGCTTGTGCAGTCATTTGTGCGCCGGCGACTAGGCCGATAGCAGTCATTGCGATAATGATTTTTTTCATCATTGTTTTTATCTCCTCCGAGTATCGTCTAATCCTAGCGGATTTTAGCTTCCTTAGTACTAGACTGACCCTTGTTATCGACCCAGCTAATTTTAATGCTGTCACCTTTGGCACCACCCTTAAACTTGAAAGACAAGTAAGGATTTTTTGAGATAGCAGGTCCCCAAAGGGCTGTCATCGTCACGT